>Ga0265293_10005618_pt1 | contig 20774 bp, 27 predicted proteins | sample Munlanlewell138R_FD_192505 | JGI IMG/M metagenome (GOLD analysis project Ga0265293, IMG submission 192505) | Leachate microbial communities from a municipal landfill in Southern Ontario, Canada - Leachate well 138R | ecosystem: Engineered > Solid waste > Landfill > Unclassified | place: Canada... | reverse complement strand
GGCTCTGCCCGATATGATATCGAGAAGGAAAGGCAGCATAGTCAACGTATCTTCCGTATGGGGGCAGGCGGGGGCGTCGTGCGAGGTTCATTACTCGGCCGCTAAAGCGGCGGTTATAGGGCTGACCCGCGCGCTCGCCAAAGAAACGGGAAGCTGCGGCGTGCGCGTAAACTGCGTTGCGCCGGGCGCAATAGATACGCGAATGTTAAGCGGGCTTGACGACGCGGCAAAATCAGAGCTTGCGGGGCAAACGCCTCTTTGCAGGCTGGGAACGGCGCGGGACGCGGCGGAAACGATATTTTTTCTATCTTCGGAAAAAGCGGATTTTATTACCGGACAGGTTATAAGCGTAAACGGCGGTTTTTACATATAAACGCTTTTAGCAAAAAAGGCGCGTAGTTTTATTGCGCTCAGCTGCCTGTGGATATGAGCTTCTCGAGCTTGTTTTTAACGCGCTGCAGAGCGTTATCGACAGATTTGACGCTGCGGTCAAGCTCGCTGGCAACCTCAAAATAAGATTTTCCCTCTATATATTTTCTTAAAACGGCAAGCTCGAGAGGCGAGAGTATCTTGCCCATTTTAGATTCTATGGACGAAAAATCTTCCCGGCTTATTATTATATCTTCGGGGTTGGATATTTTGTTGCAGGATATGACGTCGATAAGCATACGGTCGGATTCCTCATCGTATGCCGGTTTGTTAAGAGACACGTAAGAGTTTAGAGGGCGGTGCTTTTGCCTTGTCGCCGTCTTTATAGCGGTTATTATCTGGCGCGTTATGCAAAGCTCAGCAAACGCGTGGAAAGACGTAAGCTTTGTGGCGCGAAAATCACGTATCGCCTTATAAAGCCCTATCATGCCCTCCTGCACTATATCTTCCCTGTCCGCGCCTATAAGAAAATATGAGCGCGCCTTAGCCCGCACAAAATTTTTATATTTATTGAGCAGGAATTCGAGAGCATCGCCGTCGAAACCGCGCGCAAGCTCGGCAATGGCCTCGTCTGTTAAATCATCATAGTTTGTGTAAACCTTCTTTAAAGTTGACCTTCCCGTAGTTGTCAAGTGCTGCCTCCCGCGTGTTCGTTATATATTGGGTCAATTTTATTATAGCGGTTGTCCTATACAGCGTCAATATACATACGTGTCACTTTGATGCAAGTTTTGTAATTTAATTTTCGGTTACGGCGTCTATATCGAGCCTTTTTTTAAGCGCGCTGCCGTCAAGAGAGCTTCTGTGAAGCCTGCGGATATGCTTCTCGCGTTCCGCGTATATGAGCGATTTTAGCTCGGCCGGAGTTAAACGATAAGCACCCGACCAGAAAACGGTAAGCTGTTCGAGATAATCTGCAGTCACAACCTTAACCGGCGTATCCGAAGCTTTTACGAAACGCTGAATGTATGTGTCGGCGGTGACGCCAAAAGAGGTATATACAACATTGACAAGACCGTGGCGCTCCTCAAGCTGCGGTTTTTTTGTCCGGTAGCCGTCGAATACAACCGTTATCCGCTCATTGGAATATCCCGCGTAGTCGTCCAGCGTATCAAGCAGGCTTTTCCGCGCGTCCTGAAGGCTTTCGGTGTCAAGCCCCCACGCGAATATTACGTTGTATCCGTCGATTATCATTTTGCCGAATCCTGTCTTGTTTTCTCGTACATCAGTATTGCCGCAGCCACGGCCGCGTTGAAAGAGCCGGTTTGGCCTTTCATCGGAATACAGGCAAGGAAATCGCAGTTCTCGCGCACAAGATGCGATAAACCGTTGCCCTCGGAGCCGACGACAATGGCGATTGCGCCTTTTAAATCAATAAGCGCGGCGTTTTTGCCGCCGGTATCCGCGCCGACTATCCAAATATTTTTATTCTTAAGCGTTTCAATGGCCGCTATAAGGTTGGTGACTTTAGCGACGGGAAGCACCTCCGCCGCGCCCGATGAGGCTTTGTATGCCGCCGCGGAAAGCGACGCGCTTCGCCGCTTGCCCATTATTATGCCGTGCGCGCCTAAAACCTCCGCGCTGCGGATAACAGAGCCTAAGTTGCCCTCGTCCGTTATTCCGTCGAGTATCACAATAAAGGGAGGCTCGCCGCGTTTTTCAGCCAGCGCCAGTATATCGTCAATGTCCGCATAATCCTTGGCCGCCGCCACCGCAACAACGCCCTGGTGGTTGGCGGGGCGCCCGTCGTGCCCGTAAGGCAGGGCCAGGCTGTCAAGCTTGCGCCTGTCCGCCCGCACGATGGCAATATGATGCTGCGCCGCGAGGGTCAGTATCTCCCGAACGCTCGGATCGTTAAGCTCCTTTGACGCGATAAGCTTATCGATGGAACGCCCCTGGCGTATGGCGGCTTTAACCGCGTTTCTGCCGTATATTATGTCCATATGTTATAAAGCGCCTTTCACAAAAGCCTTTTGATATTTTCGTATTTTCGCCGCTTCCCCGCAGCTTTTTTTCCCTTCGCCGCAAGCGCCCCGAACGCACGCGGGCCCTGCCGATTCGAAAAGTGCGGGGGCGGCGTTTATAACAAGCTTTAGCATACTCCACGCGAGAGCGCGTATCTCCCATTGGGCGCGGTTGCAGCAGCGCAGCGTAAAAAAGTGAAGCAGCTCCCGCGCGTTCATGGTAAGCATCATTCGCGTTTCGCAAGCGCCGGGCAGCACAAACCGCGCGTCTTCGTTTGATTGCTCCCCGCCGCACCCAAGCGCGTATCTCCACTTGCCGTACCACTGCTGCATCGTTTGCATCTGCCGTTCAAATTCCTGCACCGCGTCGGCGCCAAGGTCGCGTATGGCGGGCGGCACAACATAGCCAAAACCGTTTGCCGAATAACTGACATAGCGCTGAGACTGCACCGAAAAGCTTGCGATGCGGTGGCGTGTTATCTGCGCAAGCAAAGTGCGGGATACGCCCTCTATGCCGAAAGTAAAACTCGCGTGCTCTATTGTCGAAAGATGGCCTATATCGACTATGTGCGCGATAAACTCTTTTGATTTTTCCAAAGGCAGTTTTGCTTTTATATCTTCTATGCCCGACGGGCTGTAGCAAAGCTTCGCGCCCATGGCGGCAAGCTGTTCCGCATCGGGAGTAAAAGATAAAAGCGTAACCGACTGTTTAACCTCTGGCATATCAGCACCCCTTGAAAAAATAAGTAAGCAGAACCGAGAAAAGCTCGTCGGTTCGGCCGGTGTCGCCTGTTAAGTACAGGTAACCTATAACCGCCTCTATGGCCGTCGCCATTGAATAATCCTTAGGGCACGCGTTTTTTGGCGGCGCCGATTTGGCGTTGCGTCCCAGCCGGAATATTTCTTTTTCGCGCTCGGTAAGCATAGGCAGCAGCAGCCGCGCGGCCTGCGCCTGCGCCGGGGCGCTAACTACCGTGCACGAAAGTTTGTGAAGCCGGTTTACGCGTCCCATTTTATTTTTAACAAGATACGCGCGAACATACAAATCGAAAACGGTATCCCCGATGTAGGCTAAAAGCAGAGGGGACAGCTCGCGTATTTTGTTTTCATCCAATATGCGCAACGAAACGCCGTATTTATCCATCAATTGATTATAGCATAAGCAAAGCATAAGCAACAATGCGCGTCCTAAAAGCTTTTTGTTTTTTTGCGGCGTAAAACAGACAAAAACAGGCCGCGGCGGCGGCGAATAGCAAAAATGGCTGCGGTTAAAATAATTTTGGAGGATAGTGATGAATAAAAAAATAAAAATGGCCGCGGTGGGGATTGTATCCGGCATTATCGCCGGCCTGCTTGGCTCGGGCGGCGGAATCGCCGTTGTGGAGGGGCTTGAACGCTCCGGTACGGAAGAGAGACGCGCCCATGCAACGTCTCTTGCCGTTATATTCCCGATATCTGCCGTTTCCGCCGTTATGTACGGCATAGGAGGGCATGTGCCGCTTTTTGATACTCTTTGGCTGTGCGGCGGCGCGGCGCTCGGCGGTATTGCGGGGGCGTTTTTGTTGGGGCGCGTTGGAGCGCGGCTACTAAACAATATATTTACGCTTCTTATGCTGATATCGGGAGTGTGGATGCTGCTTTGATACACGCTTTGCCAGGGGCAGTATTTGGCATTATAGGCGGCATGGGGCTTGGCGGCGGAATAGTGCTTATACCCGTGCTTACGCTGTTTATGGGAAAAACCCAGCTGGCCGCGCAGGGCATGACGCTTTTCGCGTACCTGCCTATGGCGGCCTGCGCTCTTTGCCTGCACATACGCGGTAAAAAGGTTAAGGCAGCGCCGGCGGCTTCTATTACGCTGTTTGGGTGCGCGGGAGGCGCGGCCGGATATTTTCTGGCATTTATAATAGGCGGCGACATACTGCGCGCCGTTTTCGCGACATTCTTAATTTTAACGGCTCTGCTGCGCGTATGGAGGCACGAGCTGTGCAAGAAAGCGAGGCATAATGCAACGCGGCGACAAAAACAATAACTTTGTGATATGTTTTGTTGACAGTTAAAAGCGGCATGAATATAATAATCAGTAATTATTATATATAAAGGCGAAGAAGGGAAGCCGCATTTTTGCGGAAAGCGTCAAGAGAGCCGCCGGTTGGTGCGAGGCGGACGCCGGCAAATGCGTACTCGTCCTAAAGCCGCGGGGCTAAAAGTAAATTAGGCTCCGACGACGGTGCTCATGCGTTGGTTGGGCAAAAAGGCAATATGCCTTTGATTTAAGCTGGCGGTTATGCCGCAAGCAGAGTGGTACCGCGAAGTCTTTCGTCTCTGTGTGGACGGGGGATTTTTTTATTAATACGAAAAACGCAAAAGCATAACTTATAAGGGGGATTTTATGCCTGAATTTATTAATATGACCATAGGCGACTGGCTGGACGAAAAGGCGCGGCTTTATCCCGGCCGCGATTGCAGCGTACATCCTTTGGAAGGGCTTAGTTTTACAAACGCGCAGTTTAAGCGGCAGTGCGATGTTGTGGCGCGCGCGTTTATGGCTATGGGCGTAAAAAAGGGCGACCATGTGGCAATATGGGCGACTAATTATCCGCAGTGGGTTCAGACGCAGTTCGCGACCGCTAAAATAGGCGCCGTGCTTGTCACCGTAAACACAAACTATAAAAAGTACGAGCTTGAATACCTTTTAAAGCAGTCTGATACCACAACGTTGATAATGATGGGCGGCACTAAGGATAACGATTATACGGAGCACATTTACGCCGTATGTCCGGAGCTTTTAGAATGCGCGCCCGGCGCGCTTGCGTCCAAAAAGCTGCCTTTTCTAAAGAACGTCGTTTTCCTCGGGGAAGAGGACCTGCCCGGTATGTACCGTTGGGATGAAATGCTGCGATTCGCCGAAAAAGTAAGCGATAACGAGCGCGCCGAAAGGCAGGCGTCGCTTGATGTTTATGATGTAATAAATATGCAGTACACATCCGGCACGACGGGGTTTCCAAAAGGAGTTATGCTCACGCATTACAATCTTATAAACAACGGCAAGATAATAGGCGAGTCCATGGCGTTTTCGGAGAAGGACAGGCTTTGCCTTACCGTGCCGCTGTTTCATTGTTTCGGGTGTGTGCTTGGCGTTATGGCGGCGATAACAAACGATACCGCTATGGTGTTTGTCGACCATTTTAATCCCGTCAATGTGCTGCGCGTTCTGGATTCCGAAAAGTGTACGGCGTTTCACGGCGTGCCTACAATGTTTATAGCCGTAATGCAGCACCCCGATTTTGAAAAGTACGATTTGTCGCATCTGCGCACAGGCATAATGGCCGGCTCCACCTGCCCCGTCGAGGTTATGAAGGCGGCCGCGGAGCGCATGAACATGCGTGATATAACAAGCGTGTACGGACAAACCGAATCATCACCCGGCATAACGCAATCAACGGTTAAAGACCCGCTGGAAATACGCGTCTCGACAGTGGGGCGCGCTTACCCTAATGTTGAAGCTAAGGTGATAGACCCGGAAACCGGCAAGGACGTGCCGCCCAACACAGTCGGGGAGATTGTGACGCGCGGCTATCACATAATGAAGGGGTATTATAAGATGCCCGAGGCTACCGCGCAGGTTATCGATTCGCAGGGGTGGCTGCATACGGGCGATTTGGGTGTGTGCGACGAGAACGGCTATTACAAGATAACCGGCAGGCTTAAGGATATGATAATACGCGGAGGCGAGAACATATATCCGCGGGAGATAGAGGAGTTTTTGTATACGCATCCCGCCGTCAGCGATGTGCAGGTGGTTGGCGTGCCGGATGAAAAGTACGGCGAGGAGGCGCTTGCGTGTGTTATAAAAAAGCCGGGAATGCACGCTTCCGAGGAAGAGCTTATAGAGTTTGTGCGCGGCGGGCTTTCCAAGCATAAGGCGCCGCGTTATGTTAAGTTTGTGGAATCTTTCCCCATGACGGCGAGCGGCAAGATACAAAAATACAAGCTGCGCGACTGGGGCGAGGGAGTGCTCGGGCTTCGCGACAAGTCGGAGGGCTGATATATTTACCGCTTGACGCGCGCTTTGTGTGTTATGCCCGCGTCATAATCGCGCGCATTTCCTCATATCTATATACATGAGTGAAGGGAGATGTGTGTATGAATGCGAATGTGGCGGAAAAAAGCGCAAAGAAAAAGCCGGCGGGCGTGTTCTTGAAAAACGCGCTTAAAGGCACTTTGGTATCAATGGTGTTCACCGTTGCGGCGATACTGCTGTTTGCGCTGATAATTAAGGAAACAGGCCTTGCCGACAGCGTTATAGCGCCTATAAACCAGATAATAAAAATAGGCGGCATAATGGCGGCGTCGTATTTTGCTATAAAAGGACTGGCAGAAAAGCAGTGGATTACGGGCGGTCTTGCGGGCATGATGTTTATACTGTTAAGCTACCTTGTTTTTTCTCTCATAGAGGGGATGTTCGGAAATATCGCCTTGCTTTTCTCGGATATGCTTATGGGAATGCTTGTGGGCATGGTGTTCGCGATTATTATAGCCAATTTTACAAAAACGGGGCGAAGAACGTCGAAAACATCGAAAAAACGGTCTCTGCCGTTTAGAAGGTCAAAATAATAAGGTTGCATTCATACTGCCGTTTATTATATAATCGGTAATGTAAAAACGGCTTTTGTTCGCATTGGAGGGTTACTTATGAAGCATATTAAAACGGTTGTAAAGGGAAGCTTGAAGGACAATAAGGAAAAAACAGGCTGCGGAGAGTGCCAAACCTCGTGCCAGTCGGCGTGCAAAACATCGTGTACGCTTGCCAATCAGCGCTGTGATAAAAAATATCGTTAGAAAAAAACCACGTTTATAAAAGCGGCTGAAGCGGTCCGCTTTTTTGTTTTTGAAAGAGGATTTAATTGATTCACGCGTTTACATACGGCGGCGGCCGGTACGTGCTCGATGTTGAAACGGGCAGCATACATATGCCGGACGAAGAAAGCTATAAAGTTTTAGAGGAGCTGGAGCGGACGGAGGCGCAGGGCGGCGATATTAACGCGGCTTTGCGCGGCGGCGGAGAGATAGCGGACGAGCTGCTTGAGTTAAAGCGTGCGGGGCTGCTGTTTTCCGCGCCCGATAAGGACACGCCGATGCCGGAAAACGTTATAAAGGCCATGTGCCTGCATTTGGCTCACGACTGCGACCTGCGCTGCGCTTACTGCTTCGCCAAGGGCGGCGCGTTTGCCGGGAAGCGTGAGCTTATGAGCGCCGAAACCGCGAAGGCCGCCATAGATTTTGTGATAAATATTTCGGGTGCGCGGCGCAATATAGAAATAGATTTTTTCGGCGGCGAGCCGCTTCTTAATTTTAGCGTGCTTAAAAAGACGGTGAGCTACGCGCGAAGCAAAGAGAAGCAGTCCGGAAAGCATTTTCGGTTTACCGTAACAACCAACGCTTACGGTATAACGGATGAGATGATAAAGTATTTAAATCGCCAAATGGATAATGTGGTTGTCAGCATAGACGGGCGGCAGCATGTACACGACGCCGTGCGCAAAACGGCGGGCGGAGCGGGAAGCTACGAAAGGGTGGCGGAAAACGCTTACAAGCTGCTTGCCGGCAGGCAGGGAGAATATTACGTGCGCGGCACATTTACGGCGAATAATCTTGATTTTTCGCGGGATGTGCTGCACTTAGCCGATTTGGGATACTCCGGCGTTTCTATAGAGCCGGTAGTCACCGCCGGAGCCAACGCCATAAAAGAGGAGCATCTGCCCGCGGTTTTCGCGGAGTACGAAACGCTTGCCGCGGAATATGCGCGGCGCAGGAAGGAAGGCGCGGGATTTACCTTCTTCCACTTTATGGTGGACTTAAACGCGGGGCCGTGCAAGCTAAAGCGCATACGCGGCTGCGGCGCGGGCACCGAATACGTGGCGGTGTCTCCCGCGGGGGATATATACCCTTGCCATCAGTTCGTTTCGCGCCCCGAATATAAAATAGGCAGCGTGTTTAAAAAAGGACTTGACGGGGCGATAACACGGCGGTTTGAACAATGCAATATAAACAATATATCGGAATGCCAACGGTGCTGGGCAAAATATTATTGCAGCGGGGGATGCGCCGCCGCCAATTTCAACATAAACAACGATATATTTGTTCCGTATAAAATAGGCTGCGCTATGCAGAAAAAAAGGCTGGAAATCGCGCTGGCCGTCGCCGCGGCGGAGCAGGCGGAAGAAATATGATTGTTATTCGTGCCAAAGGTCTCGGCAGCTCGTGGATATGCCCACGGCGCCCGCCGAAAGCGCGGCTACCGCTTCCTGCCGTTGAGTGATAAGCCCTCCGGCTATAACGGGTATATCAACCGCCTGTGTAAAACGCTGTATAACGCCCGGTATTATGCCGGGCATAAGCTCCGCCATAGACGGTTTTATACGGGCGGCGGTACGCACCGCGTCGCCTAATGACGCGCTGTCTACCGCAAAGAAACGCTGTATGCAGAAAATGCCCTGTTCGCGCGCATATTTGATAAGAGAAGTATGCGTGCTGATTATGCCGCTCGGCTCCATACTGGAATATACGTAGTCAAGAGCCCTCGAGCCGGACGCGAGCCCGTCAATTAAATCCATATGTAAAAAGATGCGGCTGCCCGCGGATTTCGCGGCGTCCACACACGCCTTGGCTGAAAATATATCGGTGCCGAGAAGTATTATATTGGACACGCCAAAAGCCAGCGCGGCTTCAAGCGCTTCGCGGCTTTGCGCCGCCGCGATAACGGGGTTATCGCATATATCCTCTATAAAGCTGTGCATACGTCCGCCCCTTTTCTCGACGTTTTTACATTATTATACCACGATGCCGGCACTATTTACAAAGAATATGAACAATGATATTATGACGTGCAGGGGAGTTATTTACGGACCCGAAAAAGAAGGAAGTTTATACTGATAACCGGCTTTAAAAGTAAAGCGTAACATTATAGCAAGCCGTGCGGCGGTGAATATTATTGCTTTAAGCAAAAAAGCGGCGCAATCGAGAAACAAAACAGGGGAGGGAAGAAAATGCTCTTGGATGCCAATTATGATGAGGGACACAGCACTTGGGATGTTCACCTGTACGGAGAGGTCGATATTTACAACGCGGAAAGTTTGAAAAGCGAACTTCACGCTCTTATTGACGAGAAAAAAGCCGATATTGTTCTTGACTGCGAAAGCTTAAAGTATATTGATTCGACAGGGCTTGGCGTACTCGTCAGCGCTTTGAAGAAGGTGAAAGAAGCTGAAAAGCAGATAAGCATAATCAACTTAAAACCTTACATCGCAAAAATATTTACATTGACGGGGCTGGACAGAATATTTGCAATAGAGGTGAGCGATAAGTGAACAGCGATATTATCCGTCTTAGCGTTCCGGCCAAGCCCGATTATATACTTGCCGTGCGGCTGGTGGTTTCCGCCGTGGCCGAGCGTGTCGGTTTTGATATAGAGGATATAGAGGATTTAAAGGTGGCAAGCGCGGAGGCGTGTACAATGCTGCTTGCGGCGGAGCCCGAATCAATAGAGCTTTGCGTGACTGTTAATAACGGTCTTTTTTTAAAATTTGTCGCGGCGGGGAAAGCCGCGGGAGTTGCGGCGGACAGGGAGGCCAACGGCGAGTTAAGCCAGTATCTGTTGGACGCGCTGGTGGACGAGTGTGATTTTATATCCGGCGGCGGCGCGGTAAGCGCCGTTACATTGAATAAAAGGCTGCCGTAACAATAAACGGACAGGCATATAAGCGGAAGGGATTAAAGCTTTTGGCGTTTGGGGAAGGCTATGTGTGAGCGATTCGAAGATCTGAAAGAACAGGAATTGTTTTTAGAGTATGAGCAAAGCAGGGACGAAACTCTAAGAAATTATATTCTTGAGAGATTTTTGTATATCGCCGAGATAGTCGCCAAAAAGTTTGTCGGCAGGGGCGTGGAATACGACGATTTGTATCAGGTCGCGTCGCTCGCTCTCGTCAAAGCGCTCGAGCGTTTTGAATGCTCGCGGGGTGTAAAGTTCGCCAGTTTCGCCACGCCTACTCTTGTCGGGGAGATAAAAAACTATTTTCGCGATAAGACGCGCATGATACGCATTTCACGCAGGGAAAGTGAAATGATACGGAAACTTGAGGACGCAAAAGGAGCCATATCGGCGCGGCAGGGGCACGGCGCGACGCCGGAGCAGGTGGCGGAGTATCTTGGTTTTTCGGTTGAGCGCATACTCGAGCTTATGGAAGCGCAGACGGCCGGCTACGCCGCTTCGCTGGATAGTTACGTAGCCGTTAATGAAGACGCGAAATTTATTAAACTCGTGGGCTGCACCGACAACGCCTACGAAAAGGTTGAGGACAGGGCTTTTCTTGCGTATTGTTTTGATCATTTAAGCGACGTTGAAAAACAGGTAATACACGAGCGTTATGTGGGCGATAAAAGCCAGCGCGAAGTGGCGGCGTCCCTTGGAGTATCTCAAATGTATGTGTCGCGTATTGAGCGCAAGATACTTTTAAAGTTCCGAAATTTCTATGAGAAATGAGTTTAGAAAAGCTTGCTTGAGGGTATATAGATGTTGAGCACGGTACACGGAGCGGAGCGCCGGGTACAACTCTTTGTGCTTTTGGTGCTTTTTAATGAGCTATTCAAGCCGATATGTGCTGACATCTATAGATGATATTAAAAAAGTTGCGGAGTGTGTTTTAACTGGAATACAAAAGCACGCGCCGCTTAGCGAAGAAAGAAGATATGATATAACGCTTGTTATAAACGAGCTTTTGGTAAACAGTTTTGAACATGCCATGCCTACGGTGCAGTCACCCGTTATATTTAAAGCGGGGGTGGTGGGAAGGCAGCTGCGCATAGGCGTTGCGGACGGCGGCAGAGGTTTTGTGCACGAAAGCGTTATCGCGAAGCCGGACGATGTATTATTTCGTGAACGCGGACGGGGGCTTATGCTTGTGCGCGCTCTTTGCGAAGAGATAAGGTACAACAGATGCGGGAATAGCGTTGAGGTCAAAATGGCGCTTTGACATTTTTTTTAGGCTGTACCGCACGGATTCGCGGTTTTTTTATTTTCCCTGTCAAAGGGTTTTGCTAAACATACAGAGAATAGTTATACATGCACCTTGGAAGGGGTTTTTATGGCGGTAAGGCGCAGACCAAGATTTAAGTTCTTTATAATTATGTTTGTGGTTATAAGTGTCTTTGGCGCCATACTGGCAATGCTTCTGCGCAGCCGCCCGACCGTCGCTGTGGAATGGGCTTCGGCGGAGTTTGACGCAAGGTTTGAAATGCTTATTGTTCGCGATGAAGTCGTCTATCTGTCAAAGAATTACGGCAAAACGAAATTTATTGCGGAAGAAGCCCAAAGTGTCGTAGCGGGGGACGCAATAGCGGAAGTTTATGAGTGGGGCTACAACGACGACTCCTTGTCAAAACTGGTGGAGCTGCAAAAAAGCATATTAAAGCACCAGATTGAAGAACGGCGCAAAGGGATAATTGATGAAAAATTAAACGAGATAAACGGAAGGATTGATTCTAACGCGCGCGATATTCAGCAGGCTGTTCATAAACAAAATAATTTTGTCATGCTTGGCCTTGAGCGGCAGATGGAAGCGCTGCTAAGCGAGCGTATGCAATATCTTAAGGGCGTGACAGTGCCCGACGATCATTTGAGAGACCTTTATGAGCAGGAAGAAGAACTGCAGAATATGTTCTCAAAATGGCGAAAACTGCTTGTCGCGGAAGACGGCGGCGCCGTAAGTTTTTACTTTGACGGCTGCGAGAGGCTAATGTCGAAGGAGAACATAGGAAAATTTACGCGGGTCGCCATTGAAGAGGTTATGGCGGGCAAAACGGTGCAGATATCGCAGGATAACCAGGCTTACGCGCCGCTTTACCGTCTGGTAAATGAAAACGAGTGGTATGTGGTTCTTTTGTCAGATAAAAGGATACCCGAGATGTATAAGGGCAACACATTTTCAATTGTTTTTGACGAGTACCTTCATATGCGTTATAACGGGGTGGTATACGACGCGTCGGGGCTTGAAAATAATGACGGTTTTGTGTACACTATAATGATACAGGATAATATAGGGGCGCTTTTGGGCGACAGGCGCGTATCGGCAAGGCTCTACGGCGTGCAGGAATCGCTGCGAATACCTAAAAGCTGTGTTATAACAATAGAACGCGCTGATTATGTGGAAACGCTTGACGGAGAGTATATACCTGTTGATATAGTTGCGGACGACGGTGAATATGTGCTTATAAAGAATTATCAGCAACAGCCCGCATTAAAACTTGGTCAGATGATTTACAGATAAAGAGCGTCATATGTTAAGGCGGACAAATAAATGACCGATATAATAAGAAACATAGAGATTATTAAAGAAAGGGTTGATGCCAGCGCGAAAAAAACAGGAAGAACAAAAAGCGATATTGCTATTGTTGCGGTCAGCAAAACGGTGGGCATCGATGCCGTTGGACAGGCTGAAAAAGCCGGCATACGGGATTTCGGTGAGAATCGTGTCCAGGAGTATCTGAAAAAACGTGAGGAATTTTCAGAAAACGTTAACTGGCACATAATAGGGCCGCTGCAAAGCAATAAGGTTAAGTATATTATCAATGGAATATACTTGCTGCAATCGCTGGACAGGCTTTCCCTGGCGCGGGAGATAGAAAAACAGTGCGAAAAAAATGGCACGGAACTCTCTGCGCTTGTGCAGCTTAACATCGGCAAAGAACCGACAAAATCAGGCATATACGAGGAAAACCTTGAATCTTTTCTAAAAGAGCTGTCTGTTATGAGGAGGATTCGTATAAAAGGGCTTATGGCGATACCGCCTATGGCGCTTGAAGCGGATGACAACAGACCGTATTTTGTAAAGATGCGTAAGCTTTTCGAAAAATTCAGGAAGGTATATACTTCGTTTACTTACTTATCTATGGGTATGTCGGGCGATTTTGAGGCTGCTATAGAAGAAGGCTCAAATATGGTCAGAATAGGGACGGCTGTGTTTGGAGCGAGGTCAAATTAAAAATTCAGGGGGTTACAAATATTATGGCGAGAGGTTTCTTTAACCGTATTCTTGATGCGGTGGGCCTTGAAGAGGAAGAGTATGAGGATGAAGAGATGATGGATGATGATGAAAACTTCTACGAGGAAGAAGCACAGATACAGGAGGATTCACGTTCAAGGCGCAGACAGTCAAAAGTAATCGGTATGCCCAACTCGGCTGCGAAAATGCGTATGCTTGTATATCAGCCATGCAGTTACGAGGAAGCGGAATCGATAATAGACAATCTTAAGGCAAGAAAACCGGTAATAATGAATTTGGACGAGCTTGACCGGGAACTTGCGCAAAGGATTATAGACTTTATAGGCGGCGCGGTGTATTCGCTTGGGGGAGATCTTAAAAAAGTGGCTCGAAACATATTCGTAGTCGCGCCCTCAAACGTCGATGTGATGCAAAATGTGGACGAACGGGGAAGCCGCGAGGGTTTTCGCAGGTTTGATTAATAATTTTTAAGATGCGTGCCGCAGGATTCTCTTGCGGCATGTGCATTGTATAGTATGGTGTTGATTGAGATATGATATCAATGCTTGCTAAAATTATTTTTGAAAGGGGAAGCGGGCATGCCTTTAACTGTTAAAGATATTTTGGAAAAGACCTTTAAGCGGTCTTTTAAAGGCTATGACGAGGATGAGGTAGATAAGTTTCTAGACCAGATTATAGATGAGCTTAAAACGCTTTTAGAAGAGAACGCGTCGCTTAAAGAAAAAGTAAGCGCGGCCGAAGAGAAGGTTAACAATATAAAGCACAGCGAAGAGACTATAATGAAAACGCTTGTTTCCGCGCAGAAAACGGCCGAACGTATTATAGGCGAGGCAACGCGCAAGGCGGAGCTTATAATAAGCAGCGCGGAGAGCACGTCTAAAGAGCGGGCGGCAAAGACAACAAAAGAGCTTGCGGAGTCTCAAAACCGGCTTGAGGAGCTAAGGGCGTGCGCCCAGGGGTTCGCGTCCAGTTTCGCGAATATGATAAACTCGCAAGCCGCTTATTTTGAAAAGACCTATCGCAGTTATTTTGGACAGGAAACCGATCCGTTCGGCGGCATAAATACGGACGCTCTCGAACGTATAGACAAGGATATGACCGAAAGCTTAAATGATATGGGCATTTTGGTTCCCGAGCGTGCTCCCGATGACAATGCCGATATGAAAAACGCAAACGATATGGAATTTGCTCCGGAAGTTTACGGGGTCGAGGATGCGTTTACTGTACCGGAGCGGGAAAACGAACCGGATAATGAAAAGCAAGCCGGTTTCCAGCCTCCTAAACTTGACGAAGACGGTTTTATGGAGCTTAACGAGATAAACAAAGCTTTAAGCGAGATTGAGAACGGTAATTATCCGGAGGATAATGAAGAAACTAATCCGGATAAACCTGCCGGCAGCCAGCTTTACGGCGATTTTTCATGGCTGTACGACACCGAAAGCAAGCCGGAATCAACCGTAATTAAGGACCCGAAAGAAGAAGAGGAGCTAAAATCGCTTATTGACGAAATACTGGAATAGATAACGGGGCACACTTTTAAATGGCGGTTTATCCGTCATTTTTATTGTGTGTAAACGCCGCCTTATCATTGTGCATTAAATTGAGTGCGTTATCCAAACTAATCAATGAGGAGTAAAGGATAATGCGCACAAGAAGGACGCGGTGTGATTTAAACAAAAGGCTTAATGAACTGGCGCTGATGCTTGAAAAGTTAAAGCTTGGCGAGTATCTTATGCACCTTAATAATACAAGACGGATGATACGCAACAATTTTTTGGGGGGGCTCGCGCGCGGTTTGGGGCTTGCCGTAGGTTTCACGCTGCTTGGGGCGCTTGTGCTTTATATTCTTCAGCAGTCATTTGTTAATAATCTTCCGCTTATAGGCGATTTTATAGCCGATGTTATCGAGATAGCAAACGAGAGGCTTCATATGCGCTAAAGGCAAAAACGATGAACGCAAAGCCATAAAACACAATGCAATTGAAATATTCTGTTGTTTTGCTATAATAGAGGGGTCGGGGTAGGGTTAATGCATTTTAGGAGTTGAGTGTTTGTAATGAAACTGACGATAGGTCAATTCAACGAATCGTTTCCGCCGGTTATAGACGGCGTTGCGAATGTTGTCCAAAATTATGCTCACTGGCTTAATAAAAAGTACGGCTCTTGCTGTGTGATAACGCCTAAGCATCCTCAGGCTGACGATGCTATGTTTGAATTCGATGTGCATCGTTTTCACTCTATAAAAGTGCCTATTCGAAACGAATACCGTTTCGGGGTGCCGCAGATGTCGACGTCTTTTTGGATGGCGCTTAAAAAAATACAGTTCGATATAGTTCACGCGCATTCTCCTTTTGGTACGGGTATTGCGGCGCGAAGCATTGCCCGCAGGCTTGAGATTCCGCTGGTCGCCACGTTCCATTCAAAGTACAGAGACGATTTTATGGACGCGCTGAAATCCGAAAAGCTGGTGGAGGGCATTATTGCGAAGATAGTTTCGTTTTATGAATCTGCCGACGAGGTATGGGCGGTAAATGAATCGTCCGTGAAAACGCTGCGCGAATACGGTTATACCGGTGATGTCCAGATAATGGAGAACGCGTGCGATATTGAGAAACATTGCCGCTCAAAGGAGAACGATAAAGAAGTAAACCGTATGTTTGCTTTAACCGCCGGCGTGCCGCTGTTTGTTTTTGTAGGCCAGCATATTTGGCAGAAGAACACCCGCCTGATAATAGAATCCCTAAAAATTCTCAAAGAGCGCGGTGAAAAATTTCATATGCTGTTTGTCGGCGACGGGCCGAGGCGTAATGACATGGAAAAATTAGTCGCGGCTTACGGTCTTAATGACTGCGTTGCTTTCGCCGGACGGATACTTGACAGAAATATATTGGCTAAAATTTATCTGAGGAGCAGCGCGCTGCTGTTTCCTTCGCTTTATGATATGTCGTCGCTTGTCCCGCGCGAAGCGGCGGCGTGCGGCTGTCCTACCGTTTTCGCCAAAGCCACGACAACATCGCAAGGCATAACAGAAAAGAACGGTTTTTTAATAGACAATAACGCGGAAGCGCTTTTTAATATAGTGAAACACATAATAGAAAATCCGGAACACGCGCGGCAAGTTGGGGAGACTGCCAGAGATACGATTTACAAGAGCTGGGAGGAAGCGGTTGAGAGTGTGTTTGAGAGGTATCTTTATCTTGTAAGCCAAAATAAAGGCAATAAGCTCAAACAGGCATAACAATATCCGCCGGGGCCTTCAGCGGTTTTTGTTATGCTAAAAAGAGTTAATCCGTAGAAAAAAGAGTTTTGTTTCTTGATTTTAATATATATATCTGTTATTATGCTGACATTATTTTAGGTTGGGAGGGGCGATGAAAAAATCAAAGCGGTTATACCGTTTTAGTATTATATACATAATTATCACGGTTATTGCAATTGTCATTATAACGATTTTTAGTCCGGATGTAGAAGAAGTATTTAAAGCTATTGCGAGTTTCTCTGTTTGGTGGCTTGTAGCCTGTTTGGGCTCGCTGCTGCTTTTTTGGCTTACCGACGCTATTTTACTTCATGATATTACCTCGTATATGTATAAGCGCGAGCCGTTTCTTCAATCAATAAAAATAGGCATTATAGGGTTGTATTATGGGGCGTTAACGCCGTTCGCGACCGGAGGGCAGCCTGTTCAGGTGGTATACATGCGCCGGAATAAAGTGCCTGTCGGCGCCGCGACATGCATAGTTTGCATTAAGTTTGTAATATACGAGCTGTCTTTATGCGCTATATTTTTAGCCGCGATTGTGGTTCGCGGAAGTTACTATTATGTTAATTACACTGAGGTTTTTTGGATTACAATGCTTGGGTTCGCGGTAAACCTTGTGTCGGTGTTTGTAATAATATTAACGATTATAAACAAAAGGATTGTATTGAATTTCGGCGCGGCGCTTATACGCCTTTTAAACCGGCTCAGGCTTGTTAAGGATAAGGAAAAAACCTTTGAGGACTTTGCCAAGACTATAGACGATTACCACACCGCCGCCTCATATATTTCGCGCTATAAGCTGCGCGCGGTCGGCTCGTTTATAATATCGGTTATAAACTTGTGCTTTTTATTCATTATAACATATTTTATCTATTTGGCGTTCGGAAATACGGCTCACAGCGTTATTGACGTGTTCACTATGCAGGCTATGTTCTACATCGCGGTATCTTTTTTCCCAACGCCCGGCACCGCCGGAGCGGCCGAGGGCGGATTCCTGCTGTTTTTTGGAAACATGTTCGGCAGGGCGGTTCCCATCGCTATGCTTATATGGCGGTTTATAACATATTATGTGGTGATTATAGCGGGCAGCCTGCTCGTTGTATTCGAAGAGGTATTTTCAATACGCAAACGCAGAAACGCGGGCGAGCTAAAATCCGGCGAGTCTGAGCAATAAGAAGGTTTTGATACAGCGGCGCATCAATAAATACAGCCGTTTAGTTTTTTTGTGTAAGTAATCGGTTGATTTAAGAAAAACGCTGTGCTATAATTCCAAAAGAAATGTCACACCGCCGAGGATTTTTGCATTCGTGCCCTTAAGGGTTGTGCAGGAAGGTGATTCGGCGGGAGGAAAAAAACGAGGAGGATATATGTCGGTCATTTCAATGAAACAGCTTTTAGAAGCGGGTGTTCATTTCGGACACCAAACACGGCGCTGGAATCCCAAGATGAAAAAATTCATCTTCACGGAACGCAACGGTATATACATCATCGATTTACAGAAGACAGTAAAGATGGTGGAACAGGCGTATTTTTTCGTGCGCGACGCGGTTATGGAAGGCAAAACGGTGCTTTTTGTTGGCACCAAGAAACAAGCTCAAGAGTCAATAGAGCAGGAAGCGCAGCGCTGCGGCATGTTCTATGTAAGCCAGCGGTGGCTGGGGGGTATGCTGACCAATTTTAAAACGATTCGCAGCAGAATAAGAAGGCTTGAGAAGATTGAACGCATGGAGGAAAGCGGCGAATTCGCTATGCTTCCCAAAAAGGAAGTTATCAAGCTTCGCCACGAGCACGAAAAGCTGCAGAAAAACCTCGGCGGCATACGCGATATGAAAGAACTGCCTGGCGTTTTGTTTATAGTTGACCCGCGCAAAGAGCGCATAGCCATAGCGGAAGCCAGATCTCTTGGCATACCGCTTGTGGGAATAGTGGATACCAACTGTGATCCGGACGAGATAGACTACGCCATACCGGGAAACGACGACGCCATACGCGCCGTTAAACTGCTGTCGTCAAAAATCGCGGACGCGTGCATAGAAGCCAAACAGGGCGAACAGCTTACCGACGCGGCGGTAAAAACGGATACGCAGGAGCAGTCTGCCGAAAAGAAGCCGGAGAATGGCGAGAATATAGATTACGGCACGTATGAGCAAGAGCCGGAAAAGCAAGAATAAAGCAAGGAGAAATCAATGATACAGGCAAGCGATGTAAAAGCGCTCAGGGATAAAACGGGCGCGGGAATGATGGACTGCAAAAAAGCCTTGACGGAAACTAACGGTAATTTTGACGAGGCTATAAAGGTTTTGCGCGAAAAGGGGCTTGCGTCGGCAGCGAAAAAAGCAGGGCGCATTGCGGCGGAAGGCGTTGTAAGCAGCGCGCTTGCCGGCGGCGGCACGGGCGCTCTTGTAGAAATAAATTGCGAAACGGATTTTGTGGCGAAAACGCCGGCGTTTTTGACTTTTGTAAAACAGGTTGCCGAAAAAATTATGGCCGCGTCGCCTGTAGACGTGGACGCTCTGCTGGCGTTGCCCATGGGAGACGCGGCGGTAAGCGACGCTATAAATGAAAAGATTGCGGAGATAGGCGAAAAAATCTCCGTCAGAAGGTTTGAGCGCTTTAGTATTGAAGACGGCGGGGAAGGGCTTATTGAAAGCTACATCCACTTGGGCGGCAAGATTGGCGTTTTGGTTGCGGCCGGATGCGAATCATCCGCGGTCGCCAAATCTTCCGAGTTTAAAACCTTCGTGCGCGATATCGCCATGCAGATAGCGGCGGCAAACCCGGGCTATATCGACCAGACGCAGGTGCCTTCCGATATTATCGAAGGCGAAAAGAACATACTTCGGGCGCAGGCGATTGCTGAGGGAAAACCCGAAAACATAGCGGTCAAAATGGTTGAGGGACGGATACAAAAGTATTTTAAAGAGATATGCTTGCTTGAACAGCCATTTGTAAAAGACCAGGATAAAACAATTAAAAAACTGATAGCGGAAAAGGAAGCGGAGTTTAAGGAAAAGCTTTCGATTAAACGGTTTGTTCGTTATGAGATGGGCGAGGGGCTTGAAAAAAGAAAAGACGATTTTGCCGAAGAAATATTAAAGCAGACGAATCAGTAATAAGAGCTGAAAGGGAGAGCCGCGTAAAACAGCTCTCCCCTTTTTAACGGTTGTTTGTTATACGGACAGTATTTTTTTAACTGAATGTCAAGCCCGTTGCGGAGAAAGGTTAAGCAATTATGCCCAAGTACAAACGGATTATACTAAAAATAAGCGGCGAAGCCCTCGCGGGGCGCGGCAACGCCGGTTTTGACTTTAACGTTATTGGCGCGGTCGCAGACCAGCTTATAGAAGTCGCCCGCCTTGGCGTGCAGATAGGAATAATAGTGGGCGGCGGCAACATTTGGCGCGGGCGCAGCGGAGTCGGCATGGACAGAACGACGGCCGATTATATGGGTATGCTGGCCACAGTCATAAACGCGCTCGCGATGCAGGACGCTCTGGAAAACAAGGGTATGCAGACGCGCGTTTTAACCGCCATAGAAATGCGCCAGATAGCGGAGCCGTATATTCGCCGCAGAGCGATGCGTCATTTGGAAAAAGGGCGTGTTGTTATATTCGCCTGCGGTTCGGGGAATCCTTATTTTTCAACGGACACGGCGGCGGCTTTGCGCGCGGCTGAGATGGAGGCGGAACTGATACTGCTTGCGAAAAACGTTGACGGCGTTTACGATAGCGACCCGAAGCACAACAAAAACGCCAAAAAGTATGAGTACATAAGCTATATAGACGTTATAAACAAGGGGCTGTCCGTTATGGATACAACGGCCATATCGCTTTGTATGGATAACAACATACCCATTGTATGCTTCGGGCTTGATCAGAAAGACGGCATAAAGCGTGTCGTTACGGGAGAACGCATCGGTACGCGGATTGATTCCGCGCCTTAAAAATTATTCGGGGGAGGTATTGTAAAATGCGGGCTGAACATGAAGCGCTTAACAACGCGAAAGTTAAGATGGAGAAAACGATAGCGGTTTTCAAGAAAGAGTTATCGCATATTCGC
>Ga0265293_10005617_pt1 | contig 20775 bp, 17 predicted proteins | sample Munlanlewell138R_FD_192505 | JGI IMG/M metagenome (GOLD analysis project Ga0265293, IMG submission 192505) | Leachate microbial communities from a municipal landfill in Southern Ontario, Canada - Leachate well 138R | ecosystem: Engineered > Solid waste > Landfill > Unclassified | place: Canada... | reverse complement strand
TCTCTCAACCTACTGTATCGCCTCATTTTTTAATTCAATCGAGAGATGAACACTATGTCAGAAGCATGGATCATAGATACCTGTCGCACCCCGAGAGGTATTGGTAAAGCGGACAAAGGTAGCCTTGCCGGTATTCATCCGCAAAACGTCAGTGCTACGGTAATGAAAGCCATTGCTGAGCGCAATAATATCGACACAGCCGACGTGGATGATGTCATTTGGGGAACAAGTACCCAGCAAGGCACACAGGGCTATGATATGGCCCGTTCCGCTGCTTTGGCTGCAGGCTACAACATTCGCACCGGAGGAGTGACTCTGAGCCGATACTGTGGCTCAGGACTCACTTCTGTTGCTTTAGGAGCGGCCTCCATCATGTCTGGTATGGAAGACCTCATTGTCAGTGGCGGTACAGAAATGATGTCTATGCTGCCTTCGCTGGAGCGCAGCCCCTTTCTGGATTGCGGCAACCTAGTATTGCGTGAAAAGCATCCGATGTCCCACCAAGGCTTGTGTGCCGATGCTATCGCTACCATGGACGGCATTGATCGTGACGCCCTTGACAAACTTGCCTTGGTAAGTCAGCAACGTGCCGGCAAGGCTATCGAAAAAGGTCTTTTTGATAAGTCTCTAGTGCCGGTCTATCGTGAAGACGGCACTTTGGCTCTGGACAAGGAAGAGTTTCCCCGTCCCTCCACTACTCTGGAAGATCTAGCCAATTTGAAGCCCTCTTTCACAGCTCTAGCCGATGTGCCGCTAGACAAGGCCGGTACTACCTATCGTAACCTGATTCTACAGAAATACCCTGATGTCGATATTATCAATGTGCATCACGCCGGCAACTCATCTGGAGTTGTTGATGGCTCTGCAGCAGTGCTCCTGGCTTCCCCTCAATACGCAAAAGCTCACGGCCTAAAACCCAGAGCACGCATCGTTGCTTATGCTAATGTAGGCGACTGCCCTACACTGATGCTCAACGCCCCAATACTTGCAGCTCGAAAAGTTCTGGATAAAGCAGGTTTAACTCTAAAAGACATAGACCTCTTTGAAGTCAATGAAGCATTCGCTGTAGTAACTGAGAAGTTTATTCGCGTACTTGATGTCGATCGCGATAAAGTGAATGTTAATGGTGGCTCAATTGCTCTAGGGCACCCTATCGGTGCTACTGGATCGATTCTGATCGGCACAGTCCTGGATGAACTTGAACGTCGAGACCAGCGTTATGGCTTAGTTACAATGTGTACTGGTGGCGGTATGGCACCAGCGATGATTATCGAGAGACTATAATCAGCGCTAGCAGTCCATACCCCTACGCCATTCCTTCCTCAAAAGAGTCACAATACTCTTTTGAGGAAGGAATCGTATGATCTACTATACAGCTTTCATCTGCCTCATCGCTAGGAAGGGACTCTACGACCGATAACACTTTCTATCCGCTTAGGCAGCAATGTCCTCATGTAAGTCCGCATACTTCTCTGACTCTATGGGTGTCCCAATATATAGGCCGCCATTCGATAATTTTACTATCCCGGAAGCGAAACATCTCCGCTGTGGGGCCTTCATAAACTTCTCCGGTCGCCCTTGCAGTTGCTCGCATCCAAAGATAGGCAATGACGATATCTCCTCCGGCAAGAAACTCCTGAAACTCCGTATACAGATGCGACCAGGCTGAAAACATCCCTGCAACCCCTTTAAGAGCACCTTCAATCCCCTTTGCCTCCACGCCATAAGGCAGCCCTTTTGCCTCATAAAAGCATACTTCTGGATCTAGTATCTCTGCCAAGGCATTCTCATTCCCAGCTAGCATTGCCTGATAGGCTGTGACGAGAATTTCTCGATTTTTACGGGCTGTGTCAGTAAGCCCGCTGCCCTCTTTCAAGTTGAGAACCAACTCCAACTGCGGTGCACTAAAGGTTTCGGCCATATGAGTTTACTCCAGTGTTCTATTAATAATATAGCCGAATTGTACATCAAGTAGTCAGTAATTTTTATACACAAAACTCATCTATGCAGTAAAGCCAGCATTTACTACTTCAAGCCCCTGAGGTAAAGATCTAACTCAGCATGAAGTACCTGGATACGCTTTTCATGCTCAGCATAGCGCATCCCTCCGGGAAAACCATTGGAACGAAGACCTTGCTGAGTCCCCTCCATGTTTGAAAGGTCCTGCTCTAATACTTGCCCAAGTTCAGGGTTTTCCATATTGGTATAGCGCCGTTCCGGTCGAACAGCACCAGAAATGTCTTGCTCTTCGGGAACCGCCATATAAAAAGGCGCTTTGGCACCTGGCTTAAGCTTTGGAATGATCACTTGTACATGGTAATAATGACGGTTGGGATCATTAGCATCGGGAAGAAAGCGCATGATCAAAATACCTTCCGGATGACTGTTAAGTGTCATGTTAGGGAATACAAAATAATTCCAGTCATCAGTAATTTGCGAATCGGTAAATCCGGAGTAATCAAGCCCAAAGTAATTACCAGGCTTACGCTTGCTCTCGGCAATCGCCTTGCGAACATCTGCCGCTGAGCCTTTGAATGTTTCTGGATCAATACCCGCATCTGACAGGAGAAACTGTAACAGAGGATTGACCTCTTTCTTAGATGCCATGCGCTCACTCGGCTTAGCTACCGGGCTGCACAGGCGACTATGCCCATTTACATAAACATCAAGCTGGTTGAAAACATCTTCAACTGCTCCCAAAGCCTGTGGATGTGTTACATGCAAGTGATAAGATTCAAGAAAAGCTTCAAGGCCTGTCTTCCAGTTACAGTCGACAGGCAGAACAACATCCTTGACAACATGCATATCTTCCATCTGATAAGACGCCATTAGCTTTGGCAGCTCGCCAAGAAAACTCTCCAACGAAGGAGCATTAGGGTTCATGTTGATAAATACGAAGCCACCCCATGTTTCACAGCGCACTGACTTGAGATTAAGATCACCACAAAGTGCAGATTCTGAAAAAACCTCACGATCAGTAACACGTATATTTTGCCCCTCAAGATCATAGGACCAAGAGTGAAAAGGACATACTAGATGTGACCGTGATCCAAAATCGCTATCTACAAGGCGACGTCCACGATGCTGGCATACATTATAAAAAGCTCGAATCTTCTTATCCTTTCCCCTCATGATAACAAATGATTCATGGCCGAGATCGTAGCGAAAAAAATTACCTGGAGAAGCAACATCCTGTACTCGTCCGGCACAAGTCCATGTCCGATGCCAAAGATGAGTCCACTCTTTATTCATAAACTCTGACGAAAAATAGCGATCAACCTCTACCCGTGAGTAATCATTGATATCAGGATAGAGCGTTGTTGAAGGGGGAGCTTTCGCATCATGGGTCCCGGCCCCCCACCCATCAGGCATAGCCCAAGTCTCGGGATCATAGTTTGAAGTAATTGGTAGTTTCTTACTCATCATTCTAGATTCCTCTATAGAATACTATTCGATTGAACCGAAGGTATTCGATGGCCTTGTCGTACTGTGCAAGAAGAAAGCCTATTAGCTGATAGTCTATAGCTAGTTAACTCTGCCTGTTATAACGTTTACTGATGAACAGCTACTATTTATAGCTAACAAGTTTCAACTGAAGCTATCGAGCGCTTCAAGATCGTCAATGGCTGTAGCTATGCGCTTGATAAATTCAAGTGTCGAGTCAAGCGGTTGAAAGTCGGGCATACCCGGAGCAGGATTAAGTGTCACCGTCCAGAAGGTCAAGGCACTCAGCAGTTGCTGTCGATAGAGATCAAAGACACCATCGAAAGAGATCGAGGCACCACTTGCTTGTTGTAACTGATCAACATAGTAGCGTAACAACTCTTTTTCCCATAACCGTCTCTGCTCCACAGTCAAAGATGTAGCAATCAGATATGCAACATCTCTAGACCAGTGACTACACGTAATGGACTGCCAATCACTCAGCCCCATTTTCCCTTCTGAGTTAATATACCAATTACGTAGATGGACGTCGCCGTGGCTGAGTGTATGGGGTAGATTTAAATGAGTCGCAACTGATTTTCGTGTTGCCGGCCAAACATCATCACAGCGTACATATAAACGAGATGGGATAACCTTTTCTGCTGCTAAAAACCCTTTGTAACAAGCCTCCTCATAATCTGGGTAATCAATTCTACTGAAAAACTCTGGCCATGTTAGATAATTTTTTTTAAGCAAAGCATGTTCAGGCCCATCAAAAAACTTCCCATGATAGCTTGCAAGCAAGCCTAACTGCTCTCTGATCCTGGTAGGTGTGATTTCTGTCGTGTGAGTACAAAACCGTGCTTCATTACCTAAATCAGCCAGTATCAAAATAGAGTTGAGCGTCTCATGGTTCATATTTCCAAAAAAACTTACCGGCGCTTCAATATCTAATAATGGACGAATCTTATTATAAAAAGTAATTTCAGCCTCTATACAACCCGGTGGACCAAGAGAAATACGATTCGCAAGCCCCTGAGTAGCTTTACAAAAAACACTAGTTGGCAATCCTGCTTTAACACCTACTTCATTATACTGCAAAAAAATACGCCTACGATTTGAGTTACCATTATCTTTCTGATCAAGCTGATGAGAGATGACTTCTGCTCCTGCTATATGATTGCACAGGACTGCTGTCAACCAGCGTGGTGTAATATCTTCATACACAAAGGGTAGATCATCTGCGGTAAGAGGTGGCTTGCGATTTTTTAGCTCTAGCTCGTACGCAGATTTAATTTTCTCTATTGAAAAAACCATTATAATTTATCCTGATTATCTATGATTTCATTCTAAAAATCTCTACATGGGATCCCAGGAAAAAACATCTCTTGAACGGTCAAGGGGATAAAACGACGGGCGGAACCCAGGCAATACCGTCTCTAAAATTTCTTCGGGAGTCCAGCCTTCACTGTGGTGAGCTGTGCGAATTGGCCGTGACTGGGAAAACAGATATACTTCGTTCGCCCTCACACCAAACACTTGCCCCGTGACATCCGCCGCCCGATCTGACAATAGGGCAACTGCAAATGGCGCAATTTTACTAGCCTCCATTTTCCTGGCTTTTTCCATATAAGCAGCGTTATCCGGATTGTCTGCATCCGCGGGCATTGTTTCTACCATACGCGTAAGCGCAAAGGGAGCTATACAATTGGACCGCAACTTGAACTTGTGAGTGTCCAACGCAATCGCCTTCGACAAGCCCACAATACCCAACTTGGCGGCACAGTAATTTGCCTGGCCAAAATTACCAATCAAACCTGATGTAGAGGTCATATGCAGGAAAGCCCCAGACTCTTTGGGTTTCATATGATTTACCGCTGCACGCGAAACATTAAAGGATCCCTTCAAATGAACATTGATAACCGCATCAAAGTCTTTCTCCTCCATACGGTGAAAGATTTTATCTCGCAGGTTGCCAGCATTGTTGACAACGCCGTCGATGGACCCGAAATTATCCATCGCGCACTGTATGATATTATGGGCACCGCTCCAATCAGCTACTGAATCCCAGTTAGCAACAGCTACACCTCCACTGTCACGAATCTCAGCTGCCACTTTTTCAGCCGCACTACTACTGCCATTATCATCTCCAACCACACTACCGCCCAGGTCGTTTACCACCACTTGAGCACCTTGTGCTGCTGCCTCAAGTGCAATATGGCGACCTACACCACCGCCAGCTCCGGTCACTACAACAACTTTGCCTTCAAGAGTTTTACTTTTCATCTATATCTCCTAGAAATATATACTAAAATTTTAATTTTCTAATTTAAAATACAATAGCTAATGCTGATTAGACTACCCTGGCTCTGCGCATGTTAGTTATTTCTTCCTGGCTGTAGCCAAGACTGACAAGAACTTCATTTGTATGCTCTCCTAGTGTTGGTGATCGGACACGCGTTTGTGTATCAAATGCGGAGAGTTCAACAGGGCTATTTGCTAGAGGTACTGGGGATGTCAGTCCCGGGTATTCAATCCAACTGATCAAACCCGACTCCAGCACATGAGGATCGGATATCACTTCAGTAGGAGACAACATCGGCCCAGCCGGGATACCTACTTTCTCCAACAGCTCCATGGCCTTTTTCGTCGTCAGATCACCAATCCATGCCTGCATGTGTGCGTTAAGTAATTGCCCGTTTTCCGCGCGATCGCTATCACTCTGAAACCGCAGATCATCAACTAATTCAGATTTTCCAATCAGCTGACACCAGCGCTTAAACTGTGTCTGTCCAATTACCTGTGCCTGTATCCACCCATCCAGAGTACGAAATAAATCTGCTGGTGCACCGAACTGTCCCCTATTGCCACTGCGAGGACGATTTCGGTCCTTTAAATAAGCTTCAAGGTTGTTGAAATGAAAAAAATTAACCGCTGTTCGCAATAAATCTGCGCTCACCATCTGCCCACACCCCGTGCGAAAACGATGCAACAAAGCAGCAACCGTTCCGTAAGCTGCCGCCAAACCAGTACCGAAGTCACACCACGAAGCATAGGATTTGACAGGCTGTCCATCTATCCCGGACATATAAACCGCACCGGACATGGCCTGGGCGATGCCGTCAAACCCAGACCGGCTCATATAAGGTCCGCGATGACCAAAAGCTGACAAGCTGCTCAAGATAATATCAGGACGGATAGCCTTGAGACTTTCGTAATCAATACCCATAGCTCTGAGCCCATTGACGGGTAGGTTGGCCACCACTACATCTGCTGTCATCACCAATCGCTGCACCACCTCTCGGCCCTCGGGCTTCTTTGGGTTGAGAGTCAAGGACAGTTTATTGCGATTCATCTGAAGGTGTACGGCTCCTTCACCATTCGGCATTGTGGGAAGAATATAGCGATCTTCGGAACCATCAACTTTTTCAATACGAATTACTTCAGCGCCAAGATCTGACAGCAAACCAGCGCAATAGGGCCCAGCAATATACCGCCCAAAATCAAGTACCCTTATCCCCGACAAAAGTGCTCCATCACTCGCTGTTTTTGCGGCTCTGGCATCTAGCATATAGTGGCCTCCCTACGATTAGCCTAATCGTTCAAAGTAGTTATTCTACGAATCACTAAAAATTGATCCCAACTTTAATACCCATATGACGTGGAAAATTATCCGCCGCCCATGAAACCAAACCAGAAATATTTTCAGCCATGACTGTATAGTTTTTGTCAAAAGCATTATTGATATAAAACGTTACGTTATAGCTTGGCGCATTCAAGGTAAAAGATGCATCAACAGTTGTATAGCCTCCCAAATTACCTACGGGATGTGCAGTAGATGAAGTCTGAAAACTTGATCGTGAAGTTAGTCTCGCATGAAAATTTATACTTTTAAAATTAAAAATAGACTGCTCAAAGGCATGCCAATAATCAGTAGAAAGGCTACCAGTCCATCTCTGAGCATTGCGAATGGGTTGCCCCGACAAATCAATGACTTTGCCATCGACAGGATCAATACTGACATAATCATCATATCCTGCATCCAGATAGCCAATATTTGAACGTACTGTCCAATTTTCAACAGGACTAATGACAGCTTCCAACTCAACCCCTTTTGTCGTTGCGTCTGCGGCATTAGATATGGTTTGAATAAAAGTATTACCTGGACCTGAAAGCACTATATCTTGCTGTAAATCAGAAAATTTAGTTTCAAAAAGAGTGACATTGACTCTTAGCTTTCCATTGAGCCAGTCAGTTTTTGCTCCCACTTCGTAATTTTTTGATTCTTCTGGACCAAATCCGGCCGCAGCAGCTTCTAAGGAAGCAGGATGTCCAACAAAACCACCACCTCTATAGCCTTCCGCATAGCGAAAATATATCATTTTTTCTGAATCAATTTGATATCTAGCACCGGCTTCAATAGAGGTATTATTAAATTTTTTTCCATTTCTGTGCTCAAGCTTCGGACGTTCAAGTCCAGGAGTTGGCAGCGAAAAATCATGTTCCACTTCATCCCAGCTACGCCGAGCACCAAACGAAACAGTAAGGCTATCAATTAATTCATAATCCAATTGTCCAAAGATAGCGTAGTTATCCCGTACATATCTCTGAAACTGATTCTGAGGCTCACCGAAAGCCACAATAGCCAGATCCATATCTGCATCACTATAGCCATAGTAGCCAGCAAGCAGCCAGTTCAATCTACCGTCAAGGTCTAGGCCACCACCTTCTGAGGAAATCAAACGAAGCTCCTGAGAGTATTGCTTCATATTTGTATAGCTTGAGGGAACCTCAAGAATAGGATGCGGGCTAGCATCAAGATCTGTTACATTTTTTTGTTCATATTTTCGATAACCCGTAATTGAAGTTAACTGTATAGCTCCCAAATTCCATTCGGCATTGGCAGTAACATTACTTTCATCCCAGCGTGGCTTGTCAGTTAACCCCCCGCTAGTTACTCGACGCATATCTCTGTGCGGAGCACACTCATTAAAAAATACACATCCTAGCTGGCTACTATCAGATACATTTCTGAACCCCAGCTGCTCTGATTCATCTCGAATATAGTCTGCTGTAATATACAAGTTAAACGTATCGATAGGAGTGTACACTAGCGCTCCTCGTATAGTACTTCTTTGCTCGGCGCCACTATTTTTACCCGAATTTTCAATATTTTTTATCCAACCATCTCTGTTACGATACATACCATATATTTTTCCAGCCAATACATTTTCAATAATTGGAAAGTTGATCAACCCCTGTACCTGTATGAGATCCTTGCTCCCATACTCAAGCTCCATTTTTCCGTCAAGCTCACCTGTCGGTCTACTTCGCCTCAACAATAGACCACCTGCACTCGCATTTTTTCCCAACAAGGTTCCCTGCGGTCCACGTAGAATTTCTATACTCTCAAGATCAAAGGTATCCGCACCGGAGCCTGTAATGATGGATTGATATACTCCGTCGATATAGACAGGAACACCCGGTTCAGCTGCAACATCACTGGTCCGGCTACTAAAGCCTCTGATACTGATCACAGGCCCGCCTGGCACCATAGGCGTGCGGTCAATAATTAGATTGGGAACGACAGAAGACAAACTGGTAATATCTGCACTCTGCAGCTTTTCAATTTGGTCAGCTGTAACAGCCGATACTGCCACAGGCGCACTTTGAATTGGCTCCTCCCTTCCCCTCGCTGCTGTTATAAGAATCTCATCAATAATCCTATTATCTCTAGAGGAACTGCTCGTCGGGTCTTCTGCTGACAAGCCAAGGATAGGGCTCACCATCATCGCAGTTATTATTGTCGCATGGAACATATTATATTTTCTGTTAGTTTCCATTTCACTTCCTCATCAGATACTATGATTAACAGGTTTATTTATATGTCTTTATCTACTTCCTCTGACAAACACTGATCAGCTCTCATGCTGGGCTGGCGACTATACCAACCTAGTCAATTATTGAGGTATTTATCCAGTGTGCGATGAAAGTGCCTGATACGGACCTCCTGATAGTCGCCCAGCTGTACTTGACCTCGTGGTGATGCTTCTAATCCAAGCTGTACAAACGAAAGATTCGCCATGTCCTGATCAAAAATATGACCGAGAGCACCCAGCTCAGGCACTGTCGACCAGGGCTCATGCTCCTCCAGTATTCGCAGCGGTACACTCCGGAGAGGCGCCCCATCCTTGACTAATGGCAGAAGAATTCTTACCTCCATCAGGGTTGAACGATGATCTGGCCAGGGCCTCCAACGGTAAACAATCCTGGGCATATAGCCGCCCCAGGGAGAAAAGTTTGGAAAAACGTTGAACGTCAACGCATCAATCATTTCAGCATCGGAGATATGATCTACGTCTCGTCCTGTCTCCGCTTTGTAGCGCTCACGAGTTACTGCCGCAAGGGCACGTCTGGCGGTTTCTCCCTCGGGAACATCACAGCCGGTATCTGCCCCCTCACTACGTCCATTGTATTTAACATATTCGTCAATAATATCCTGCTGTGTTTTTTGTGAGCTATCTACTAAGGGCGAAGGAGTTGCGAAAGGTGTGAGGTCCAGGTTGACGTTATCACCCCACATGCCGTAAAAAGCGTTGATATCACCAACAAAGTTACTTAGTTGCGGATGCGTTTCAGGCGCATGGTAAGTCTCCATAAAGGCTTCAGCAGTCGCCTTCCAATTGGCATGAATCACTTTACCCACGTTAACGACAGTATGACATTCCTCATGAGGCCAGCGCTTAAAAAAAATGGGTAATGGATCAAGAAACTCTTCTAGTGATGGCCCTGTCTCAGACTCGCGGACAAAGATGTAACCACCCCAGCAGGCAACATTTACTTCATCCAGCTTCGCCGCCTCATCTGTTACCGTAGGGAAATCCCAGCGACATGGAATATGCTTAATACTACCATCCTTGTTAAAGGTCCAACCATGGAAACTGCAGCGAAACTCATTGGCTGAACCAGACCCTGACCGTAATTGCCTGCCTCGGTGACGACAGACATTGTAAAAGGCGCGCACCGACCCGTCATCCTGACGAACAATTAAGAAGGAACGTCCAACATTATCGTAGACCACATAGTCTCCCGGATTGGGCATATCTTCATCGCGAGCAGCGTATTGCCACACATATGGCCACATTTTTATCTTTTCAGCTTCAAAGAATATCTCTGAGGTATAACGTGCTGAATCGAGAGGCTCAGAGCCCAGATACTGGTAGCTCTCTTGGACTAAAAAATCAGGTAAGGAACGAGAGTCATTGGCGACAAGCTCTTCCCACGATGTACCTTGTGGACAACGTGCGACTCCCGGCTGAGAGACTGGAATGTCTTTTTTCATCCTCTAGCTCCTCATTTATGCTATTACTATTTATTGTACTGGGTCGACCGCTTATTGATGGATTGCCCTTTTAGCTTGTGCCTCTATGCCCAAAGCTGGCGCGGTCCAGAGTATTTTGGAGGATTCTTACTGAAGCGGCATCTACCATTTCACCATCTACCTGAATAGCTCCTAGCCCCTTTGCTTCCGCATCTTGATATGCAGCAATCATCTTCCGCGCATAATCCACTTGCTCCTCCGGCGGACTAAACTCTTCCAGGGCAATAGGAATTTGTGCGGGATGAATTGCCCACTTTCCAGCACAACCTAGTATCAATGCGCGCTTGCACTCCTCGCGGTACCCGTCGCCATTTCTAAAGTCACTAAAAGGCCCATCAATTGGGTCAATATCGTTAGCTCTCGCTGCAATAATCATTTTATAGCGGGCATAGTGCCAGAGATCGCCCGGGTATCCTGTTGTACCTCCAACGGAACGTGCATCCATTTTTTGTGACGCTGAATAGTCTCCCATTCCAAAAATGAGGGCTTCGAGTCGTGGCGATGACTCTGCGATACGATCTACATTCTTCATTCCGTGAACTTCTTCAATCAGCGCCTCTATACCAACTTTATTTTTCAACCCTAGATCAATTTCAAGTTGTTCAAGTAGTGTTTCAACAAACCAAATATCGCGTGCATCCATCGCTTTGGGGATCATAATAGTGTCAAGATACTCACCTGCGCCTCGTATTATTTCGATAATATCGCCGTAAGCATAGGGTGTACGCAGATCATTAATTCTCACACAGCGTGTTTTACCCGACCAGTCGAGATTCTTTAGTGCTTTAACGACTTGTCCTCGAGCTATTTTTTTGGCACTCGGTGCAACAGCATCTTCCAGGTCGAGAAAGACATGGTCAGCATCAGAAGCAGCTGCTTTGCTCATCATTTTGTCACTAGAACCAGGTACTGATAATTGCACCCTGCGCGCTCTTTTAGGTTTCGTTACACTCACAGCTTTCTCCTGTTTGTTATCTGCTCTATATTTTTACTTAATGTTACGAGAAGCAATAAGAACTTTCCTTTCACCAGAAAATACAGTCACATTATTCTGGTTATAACCATGGTGGATAAAAGAAACTTCACCTCCACCTTTATCAGGATTAGCATTGACCGCTATGACCTCTGTAAATGCGTAGAGCGTATCTCCGTGATAAACAGGCGCAAATAAGCGTATGTTTTCCATCCCTAACTCACACAGAGCTTGCCGTGCTGTATCCTGTGCAGCAAGCCCAATAACCATAGCTATCGTAATACCACCAAAAACTGTTCTCTTTCCAAACATCGGATCCAGTTGTGCGGCATGTTCATTGAAGTGTGGCTCCGCAGTGTTGAGCACCATATTGGTAATTAATACGTTATCGAGCTCAGAAACTGTTTTTCCGCGTGCATGTCGATAAACATCTCCGACAGAAAAATCCTCAAAAAAACCTTCAAAACCTAAGCGTTCTGTAGCGTTCAACGCACATCCTCCTGTGCCCTACCAAGCAATTTGTCAGAGATTATCCGAAGTTGAATCTCCGATGTTCCTTCAAATATTTTGGTGAGCCGTGCATCGCGCCAATAACGCTCGGCTGCACATAGGGTTGTGAACCCCGCCCCCCCATGAATCTGCACACCTTCACTCGTAACACGCTCAGCCATTTCCGATGCAAAGTACTTCACCATTCCTGCTTCTAGATCACAGCGTGTCCCCGAGTCAATCGCATCGCAGACGTGATACATTAACTGTCGCGCAGCTTCGATCTCTGTAGCCATTTTCGCTATTTTGAACCTAATAGCTTGAAAGTCGCCGATTGCTCGCCCGAACTGTCTTCGCTCTTTAGCATAAGCGATGGAGTCTTCCAGTGCTCCACGGGCTAAACCTATAGAGCGCGCTGCTGTGTGTGCTCTTGCCGTTTCCAGGCCAGACTGTGCCATGTAGAAGGCCTGCCCCTCTTCACCAATCATCGCGTCACGTGGCACACGACAATTATCAAAGGCAAGCTCCCATGTTTTCCAGCCAAAGTAGCCTATTTTAGGAATGATTGTTCCCTCAACGCCTTGAGGTAAACGTCCACGTGCTTTCTCAACCTGGAATGCTGATATCCCTATATGTGGGCGCGCCGGGTCCAACTCTCCTGTGCGGGCCAACACCATGATGTAATCAGCACCATCAGCGTAAGTACACCAATATTTAGTTCCGGTAATGACCCACTCATCCCCATCTCTCTTTGCTCGGCACGTTATATTTGCTATATCCGACCCTGCATTGGGTTCGGACAGGGCATAAGCCCCCAACCATTCACCACGAGCGACTAGTGGCAAGTACTTCTTGCGCTGCTCTTCACTCATCACTGAGGCGCCGAAAAGGCCATTGCCGCGCGCTATCAGGCTGGCAACACTCATCCAACCACGTGCCAGCTCTTCCGTTATAAGACAGTATTCGAACGCGCCCAAACCAAGACCGCCATACTCCTCCGGAATCGTAATACCGAAATAACCCATTTCAGCCATTTTGGTCTTCAACGAATCAGGTATATCACCTTGAATGGGGTCGAGCCGATTGGCTATAGGCAATACCTCACGCAAGGTAAATTCACGTGCGACTTCCCGGATCATTCGTCGCTCTTCAGTAAGATAGACCGGCTCACGACGAGTATTGGCCATGGTTGCTTGCATAAATGTTCCTACCTTTTGACCAGATTACTTCTACGATACTTAATAACCCGTTCATCCACTTGATTAAAGCCTTCGGTTTCCCAGGTGACAATGCCGTAGGAGTCATGCTTGCGTGATAGACGAGCAGCAATAACCGTACTACGCGCTCGCAGCGTATCTCCGGAAAATACTCGAGCCCCATACTCCAGATTTTCAATACCAAGAAAAGGCCCGCCACCCTCACTAAGATCTTCGACGGACAGACCAAATACCAAATTGAACACCAACAGAGGGTTTATGACGATATCTCTATTGCCTAGCGAAACAGCGCGTGTGCGATCCAAATAAATGGGGTTGTAATGGAGAGTGAGCGTTGTAAAAAGTGCATTTTCACTGTCCAGAATTGTTTTTTGTTGTGAATGCTCGAAGACCCTACCAACTTTAAAGTCTTCGTAGCGATGCCCTTTTACCAGCAATATCGCTGAGTTTTGGTCGATAGGGTTTCTGGTAGCAGCCATAAGTCATCTTATTAAATTAGTTGATATTAAGTTATGGATACAGGCTAGCATGAAATATTCATACATTCAAGAACGTATTATTTAATTATCTGGCTAGCTATAACTAGCTTGATACTCCCTATGCAAAAGTCTTTGCCTGTCTCGCTGTATCAAAATTTATCGAGCCAGTAAAAGTTGGATCTTTAAAACGACAAGCTGCAATATCGTTATGGGTGTATTTCTGCCAGCCCTTGGTCTAAAACAATGACATCACGCTCTATGGAGCGAGCACGAAAGACAAACTCTGAACCCTGCTGCCAAATCTCCGTACGAATAGTTTCGCCTGGGTATACTGGCTGCGAGAAACGTGCACCAAGCCGTCGCAGGCGGGCAGGACAATTATCGGCTGCAGTTTTTAGAACAGCACGCCCAACCACGCCAAAGGTACAGGAACCATGTAAAATAGGCCTGCCGAACCCGGCAGCCGCGCTAACGGAATGATCAATATGCAGCGGGTTTAGATCTCCACACAACCGATAAATTAAAGCTTGCTCGGAACGCGTAGGGAGGTCAATACTCATATCTGGTGGTCTACCCGGAAAAGAAACGGTGCTGACTTTAGGCTGATCAACTCCACCAAACCCACCGTTTCCTCGCAGTAGATGTGTTTGGAAAACTGTGGCAAGCAGCACACCAGAGGCATCTTTCACCTTTCGACTTGAGCACATCAAGGCACCTTTTTCTGCCCCTTTATCCCAAATTGCATCAATTTTAAGTTCCGTCGTTACTTTACCCTCAACAGGTAATACTCCTTCAAGAACTAGCTCCTGCCCGGCGTTAACGACCTTCTTCCAATCTATACCAAACCGAGGGTCGTCCAGCCAAAAAGGGGGGGCTGCGAGAACAATGGCTAATGTTGGTAACGCCTCCAAATTACGCTCGTATAAAAAGCGGATTTCTTCTGGGTTATCAGCAGCATTAATGCCCGCGCCCACACCTAATGCATAGAGTATGGTGTCTGTAGTCGAGAACTCCTGACTCGTCACGCGGACAGGCCCGTTTAGAAGCAGCTCAGTATTGAGCATGACGTCCTCCTTTTTTATTAGTGGACCAGCACTTTATCGATTATGATAGATTCCTGTGCGCTTTTCCTGAATGGCGTTTAGCGCTTCGTTAATATCCTCGCTTGCCACCGATGCAATTTCCGCTGTTAAAGACAGATCAAGCACGTTGCCATTACGAACTCTGGCCAAAGCGTTGAATGCTTGTTTTGTGCCCTGAACGGCGATGGGGGGCAAAGCTGCGATCTGCTCAGCAATTCTTGTCGCTTCTTTAAGGGCGTCACTGGGCTCATCGACAAGATCTGTCACCAGACCAAACTCATAGGCCTGTACTGCCGATAACGTATCGCCGGTCAGCAATAACCGTCGAGCACGGTTATAACCAGCTGCAGCCGACCAGCTTAATACGCCACCATCACCGGCCACCAGGCCTACTTGAACATGGGGATCACCCAACTTGGCACCTTTCCAAGCTACAACTACATCACAAGCAGTGGCGATGGTCGCACCAAATCCAACAGCGTGACCCTGGACTGCAACAACAATAGGTACATGCATTTCGGTAAGAGCAGTGAAGATATCGTATCCTTCGCGATGGGTACGCCGCCGTAAATCAGGGTCATCGTGTAGACGCTGGATATAACCAAGATCTCCCCCCGCACTAAAAAGGCGGCCCGCAGCATGGAGAAGAATGACACGAATATCACCGTTTTCTCTCAGAGCTTTGAGTACTTTTGCAAACTCGCTATGAAGCAACTCATCAAAAGCATTACCTTTGTCTGCATAATTCAACTGAAGTTTAGCAATAGGGCCATCCAGTGACAGGATGAGACCTTCAAAGACTTCTTCTTTCATAATTTTTCCTTGCTCTCTTTGGCTGCCAACATATGGTGCTTGATTAACAGCTTGGTAGTAGCAAGCGTTAGGTCAAGCGAGGGTGGCTTTTTGGTTGGATCAGAACTGAAAAGTCTCGACATGACTAGCCCTCGGCTTACAGCAACCATCACTCTCCGGCACTCTGAAATCGTTGCCTCAGGAATCTCTGGACCAAAGGTACTCTGCCACAGCAGCCGAAAATGATCAGAAGAGCGCCGCACAGACTGCCTGATAGTGTCTCTCAAATCAGGATCAGAACGACTAGTAAAGCAGATATCCATTGCTGCAAGGTAAGCACTTGATTGACATACCGCTCCCAAGTTGTCGATTAAAACATCAATTCCCTTTGCTAGCGGAACACCAGGGCCTGGCGCAGCTGCAGCGAATGACTCAACCACTCGGCTTTCTACTTCTAGTAAAATAGTAGTAACCAGATCCACTCTCCCATCAAAATGGTGCTGGATTGCACCCCGTGTCAGACCGGCACGCCCTGCAATGTCACTCATTGTTGTCCTTGCAAAGCCTTTTTCATTGATTAGAGAGATGGCTGCACTGATTAGCTTTGCGCGCGCCTCATAGGTTCTTTCTTCCTGAGTCCGACGTGTTTTTTTTGCAACTGATAGCTTACTCATAGCAGTAGTCATGACTTCCGTTCTTATGCTGTCACAGATTGAAAGCCTGACATCATAAATCAAACAAGATTACGAATATAGTAATCACACAAAAAACATACCCTCTTGAATGAATCTTATAGGCATGAGAGACTAAACACAAGCTGAACGCTTCTTAGCAGACCTCAGCGGATAAATACTGACTCACCCGCTTAATTAGAGTCTAGATAAACTAAATAGCAAACTTCTTTGACCGCAGCTAGCTACAAGTGAGGCATTGAGTGACTCATATAAAGACAAACAAAGATGGTTTCGCAGCAGCACGTTCACTTTTTTCTACCGAGCACAATCAATTTCGTCATGTGGTTCGGCGCTTCGTCGAACATGAACTATCTCCCCATCATGGGGAGTGGGAAAAGGCAGGAATTGTGCCCCGTGAGATTTGGCAGCGTGCCGGTCAAGTGGGATTACTTTGCCCAAATGTTTCAGAAGACTACGGCGGCGCAGGTGCTGACTGGCTCTACAATGTTGTGGTGATTGAAGAGCTTGCTCGCGCAGGCATCACAGGGCCCGGCTTTATGGTTCACTCTGAAATGGTCGCGCCTTATATCTCCGCATGGGGCAGCGAGCAACTTAAGAAAAAATGGCTACCTCAGATGGTTTCCGGTGAAGCCATTGGCTCTCTGGCTATTACAGAACCGGGGGCTGGTAGCGATGCCAAAAACATACTCACCAGTGCAATTCGTGACGGCAACCACTACGTTATCAATGGTCAAAAAGTTTATATCTCCAATGGTCAGCAAAGTGACATCGTAGTAGTCGCCTGTAAAACAGAGCCAAAGGCCGGCGCCAAAGGTGTTAGCTTAATAGCGGTAGAGGCAGGTACTCCCGGATTTCAGCGCGGTCGCAATCTCGATAAAATTGGCAATAAAGCACAGGATACGGCAGAGCTCTTTTTTAGCGATGTTCGAGTACCGATCGAAAACCGATTGGGTAATGAGAACAGAGGCTTTAACATGCTTATGACAAAACTTGCTCAGGAACGTCTCGCACAGGCTGTTCGCGGCATCTGTGGAGCAGAAGCCGCCATCAACTGGACTGTCGATTACACCTCTCACCGAAAGGCCTTTGGAGGTACCATCGCCGATTTTCAAAATACACAATTCGTGCTTGCCGGGCTGTCCGCCGAAGTAACTTCAGCACGAATTTTCACTGACTGGTGTATCAACTCATTTATGCATGGTGAGCTAACTCCCACCGATGCCGCCAAAGCAAAGCTACTAGTAACAGATCTTCACTGTAAAGTCGTCGACGAATGCCTGCAGTTTTTTGGTGGCTACGGATATATGACAGAATATCCCATTGCACGAGCCTACATTGACTCACGTATTACACGCATCGCAGGAGGGGCCGCAGAAATCATGAAGCAAATTATCGCTCGCGACCTCTTTGATAACCGCAACTGAAAGCTTGCCTTATCCCCGCTCAGCTAGCACAAGAGCACCCAGCATGATTATCGAATCATATATGTGGGAGTCAACTCTTGAGCAAAGAGCCTACGTGGGCCTCGGTATTCAATAAACGAGTAACGCCCATGGCTTAATTGACACACGTGATTTAACAACGATAGGATTAGGCAGCTAGTAACCAAAAAATGATAACACGGAGAAACCGATAACAATGGCCAGGGATCTCAGCCAAGAAGATAATCGTGTCGCAGACTACATCATTGTTGGGGCGGGCTCTGCTGGCTGTGTACTGGCCAATCGTCTATCTGCCGACCCAGCGAACCGTGTATTGTTGTTAGAGGCAGGCGGGGAGAATCGAACCTTTCTCGTACAAATGCCAAAAGGAATCGGCAAGCTAGTAATTGATCCCGTATACAGTTGGCAATATCCCGTTCAGCAGGAACGCGCCAATGGCGTTCTCATCAATGAGAGTTGGCAGCGCGGTCGCGGCTTGGGTGGCTCCTCGGCAATAAACGGTATGATTTATATCCGCGGTCAGCCAGAAGACTACGCTATTTGGGAACGAGAAGCGGGTCCAGAGTGGGGCTGGGCAGCAATGAAGCAGGCCTTTCGGGCAATCGAGGATCACGAACTGGGCGACGATGGCTTACGTGGCGTCGGCGGTCCGGTACACATCAGCACCAACAAGTTCCGCTATCCACTCGCTGAAAAAGCGATCAAAGCGGGAGAACAGATGGGGCTAAACTTGCGTGATGACCTCAACCGTGAAGATCAGGAAGGGATTGGTTATTATTGCTACAACATTAAAGATGGGCGGCGTCAAAGTGCTGCAACCTGCTTCCTCGACCCAATCCGTGATCGCCCCAATCTTACCGTAATCACCAATGTGCACGTCGATCGTATTCGCTTCGAAAACAAACGCGCAGTAGCTGTCGAGTGTCGAGTGAATGGCCAGCGCACAAGCTTCTCTGCCAGTAATGAAATTATCGTTTCATGCGGTGCAGTCAACTCACCCAAGTTGCTCCAGCTTTCCGGTATTGGGCCGGCAGAACTGCTGCGACGCCATGGCATTAAAGTTCTACACGATAGCCCCGATGTCGGTCGTCGCTTACTTGAGCATCTCGGTTTGATGATGACCTACAGATTGAACGGCGACAAGGGTATCAACCACCGCCTTTCAGGACTGGGCCTCGTTGGCAGTATACTGCAATATCTCGTGACACGCGCAGGCCCACTTGCTAACGGCGCAATGGAAGTGGGTGCTTTTGTCCGGACCAACCCCACAGAGCCACGCCCCAACGCCCAACTTTATATCAGCGGCTGGACACTCGACCTGCCCAAGGATGAAAATATCTCAGCACCCATGCAAGCCGTTGAACGCAAACCAGGTATGACCGTTACCGCACAGTTGATTGGCCTCGATAGCGAAGGGGTGCTTGAAATATCCTCTGCAGATCCAGATGCACCACTTTCAATCATGCCTAACTGGCTCACGACAGAGCATGACCGACATGCGATAGTCGAACTTGTGCGTTACATACGACGCTATGTCGCTCAACCCGCACTCGCTGGCGTTATTGCGGAGGAGATCCAACCGGGCGCAATGGTCGACAGCGATGAAGAGATCCTCGACTTTATGTTCTCAAATGCGTCCTGTGGAACGCACGCTGTTCGAAGCTGTCGGATGGGTCGCGATCCCGAGTCTGTTGTAGACGAGAGACTGCGTGTTCGCGGGGTCCAGGGACTGCGCGTGGTCGACTGCTCAATCATGCCCGGCCTTATCTCGGGTAACACCAATGGACCCGCGATGGCAACCGGTTGGCGGGCGGCGGATCTGATCCTGGAAGATCACCACCAAAGTACTATGACTTGATTGGATTTATTGGGCTCACAGGCGCATATGTCCATGGCTCACATCGCAAAAGCTTACTCATGCAGCCAGCAAGAGTACCTACATGTCTATATGTACTCTGGATGAACCTCATCTCATACTTGAGTCAAATAATTGCAGGAGAACAACACCGTGGCTAGTGTAGAACGCTTTCTTGTATCTGTGGACGAAGCTACCCTGAACGATTTGCATGACAGGCTTATCCGGACGCGCTGGCCGCACGATATCGCCAACGACGACTGGCGATATGGAACTAATCTTGCTTACATCAAGGAGTTAGTGGAGTACTGGATCAACCATTATGACTGGACTTACTGGGAAGCCCAGATCAACAAATTCGCCCACTTCAAGACCCATATAGACGGAGTTCCCATACACTTTATACGAGAACCTGGCAAAGGCGACAATCCGATCCCTTTGGTTCTAAGTCACGGCTGGCCCTGGACGTTCTGGGACTACAGCAAAATCATTGGTCCCCTGGCCGATCCCGCCAGCTTCGGCGGCGATCCTGCAGATGCATTTGAAGTAATTGTACCGTCTCTGCCGGGCTTCGGATTCTCGACCCCACTCACACAAGCCGGCATGAATTACTGGCGTACTGCAGATCTATGGCACACCTTGATGAAGGATGTACTGGGTTTCGAGCGTTTCGCTGCTCAAGGAGGCGACTGGGGTTCTATATTAACGGCGCAACTCTCACATAAATACGCAGCCAGCCTCTATGGAATACATGTCACTGGAGTCGTACCAACAGGAGTTTTTGGAGGTGAGCGACCGTGGGATCTATTCGGTGGGCAACTAGATAAGTTGGCTGATGATGAGCGTAAGCGAGTAGTAGAAATAGAACAACGTATTGCCAGTCATCTCACAGTCCACATTCTTGACCCACAAACTTTGGCCTACGGCCCACACGACTCACCAGTTGC
>Ga0265293_10005613_pt1 | contig 20787 bp, 25 predicted proteins | sample Munlanlewell138R_FD_192505 | JGI IMG/M metagenome (GOLD analysis project Ga0265293, IMG submission 192505) | Leachate microbial communities from a municipal landfill in Southern Ontario, Canada - Leachate well 138R | ecosystem: Engineered > Solid waste > Landfill > Unclassified | place: Canada... | reverse complement strand
CCTTTACAAGTAAATCAAGTGGCAATTCATTTGTTGAAGCCCATCACCTCATACCTATGAGTGAACAAACTAACTATGAAAAAAGTTTAGATGTAGAAGCTAATATCGTGGCTCTTTGCCCCAATTGCCATCGAAAAGTACATTTAGCAACTGATGAAGAGGCTCAGGAAATAAACAATTTTCTACTAAATGCCAGACACGATAGACTTGTACAAGTAGGTCTTAGATCAAATGGAAATAATTAATAGATTTAAATAATAAACTATTTTTAATAATTTTTACTTTACCTGTTGACTCTTCACAAAACTTTATATTAATCTCCTTCTGTAAGCTAACAAGCATACAGGCTTGCAAGGATGATATTATGAAAAAAGACAGTATGAGTTTTGGAGAATATCTGAAACGAAAGCGAGAGGAGAAGCAAATTAGTCTTAGAGAACTCGCTAGGAGATTAGACTTATCAGCACCGTATTTGAGTGACGTTGAGAACAATCGACGTGGTCCATTAACTGAAGAGCGACTAATCACGCTTGTTAGAGAATTGCATCTAACTGAAGAAGAAGAAACTGAAATGTATGATATCATAGGTCAACAAAGAGGATTACTCCCTCCAGACTTGAATCCGTATGTTAGTGATAGACCATATGTGAATGCTGCTCTTAGAACAGCTAAGAATTTGGAAGCCGATGAAGAAGATTGGCAAATGTTTATTGATGAACTCATTAAGAGGAAGAGCAGAGGGGATTAAAACAACATGGTAAAGTGTGCATGCTCGTTAGATTTAAATGGGATACCTTGTTTAAGTAAAATTCAACTCGAAAAATATGGTGAAAGAGTTTTGCGTGACTTTTCTCCCGCTGTTTTGAAAGAGCCACAAGCAACAAACCTCGATAGTTTGATCTCTAAATACATGGGTTTTAATTTTGAATACCAGTATTTATCACACAACCAAGCCTATCTAGGTATCACTATTTTTAATGATACAGATTCTATGCCTGTGTACGATCCCTACTTGAAAAGAGCCGAATTTATTTCAGTAAAAAAGAATACCATTATCATTGAAGGGACTTTGGCAGAGAGTTCACATTTGGAGCATAGAGAACGTTTTACCCAAGGACACGAAATTGCACACGGATTACTTCATTCAGAATATTTTCAATGGAAAGCTGAAACTATTGAGCAAAGTGATAATTATGAAGGCATATACTCACAAACATTCATTCCTGATTTAAGCGAAGTAGATACATATGGTAGGCAATTACAAGGAGAGGCTTGGCTAGAATGGCAGGCAAACTATCTATCTGCTGTTCTATTAATGCCAAAGTCTACTGTTAAGAAGCTAAAGAACATTACGGAACCAACAGGAAGCCCTCTTTGGCATTTTGATTTAGCTCGAGAGATGGTCAAAATTTTTAAAGTTTCAGAAGAAGCTGCAAGAGTTAGGCTTCAATCATTAGGGTATTGGCCAACAAGTTATTGAATTGAAATCTTGCGGGCATAACACTGATTGCCTGCATTTTATAGTACAAAGGTTACTAGCTGTTAAATAGCAGCTAGTTTCTTTTTCACCCTTATGTTAGCTCTTTAGCTAACGCTAATATTTGTAAGGAGTTGCGATGGCAATATCAATGAAATGTCCACTTTGTGGGAAACGTGCTTTTGATACTTCGAGACTACACAACACCAAAGAACCCGTAGAAATTTCTCTCAAGTGCCCACATTGTCGCAATATTGTATCTGTTCCAATAACAGAACGCATGTGCCTGCCAAGCAGGTTAGGAGGTAATATAGCACAAAACTAAATAAAGCAATCCATTGATATACTTAAACTAATATTTCAGTAATAGATTCATACTGAGCAATGGAGTCAAAATGAACTACCAAATGGCCGGATGAGTTACAAGACATATGTTTTGTAATCATCCGGTCTTTTTTTGCTCGGAGATTTTTATTAAACGGTACTGCTTGTTTTAAGGCCAAAACTAAGCGGTAAAAATCATTCGAATTCGTTGAGTTCGAATAACTGCATCTTCTTGCCTGGCCAGTATTCCTCAAAAGATGCACCACACAAATTACTAATTACACCGGTAGTAGGGAATGCACCGGTCGAGGGTCAAAACGGAGAACGTTTTGAAACCGGCCTGCATGCCCTAATCGCTGTATGTCCGAATTCTGTCTCCGTTTTGCCCAGCCCCAGGGAGGGGAAAATGGCAAAAGAGAATAAAACAGAATTCTATTATTATATAGACGGAAAACCGTATCTGCTCACTGTTGGAGAAAATGGAATCACAGAAGAGATTATCACCGTTTTAAGAGATTCATATAACTACGAGAGGCTAAACGACCGCTACCAAGGAGAGTTAGAAGATAAACGTTGTGAGTTTGCTAAAAACCTTATCACAACTAACTCAGTTCAAAGTCCAACAGATCCTATCGAAAATCTAACCAGTCATCACATATCTCCAGAGGAGGCTCTTTTTTCTAAAGAAGTAGACCCAACTCTAAGAGATAAAGTACACACATTGATTCCACATCTCATTCCTTCTCAGCAAGAACTTTTTTGGCAACTCAGTGAAGGTAGGCGCCTAGTAGATATCGCTAGAGATGAAGGAACCACTGACAACGCAATTCGCAGTAGACGTAGAAAAATGTTTGCCCGCATTAAAGCACTTTATGAAGAGACCTATGCCAATAAATAAACTGAGAACCTGTCACATGGGTACGTTTTACCGGCAAAAGATAGAGGAAGGGAGAGTGTTTATCACTAGCCCTTCCTCCGGGTTATTCCCGTTCAAATCTGGAGATTAATTATGAAGCTTCAACACCGAGTCCAAATCAACGTGGCTCACAAAGAAGGTAGTAATCAACAGATACTCAAAAGTAGAGGAAAACGAGTATCTGCTAGATTGCTTCGCTTCTTATTTGGTCCTTATAGCGAAGTGCTTATTCTCACCCCTGGAAAATCAGTCAGGTCTGTAGAAATTCACGAAACCCAACAAGGAGTTAAAAACAATGGATGATAAATTACAACAACTACTTTCTGAAAGTATTGAAGGTTTAAGAGCACTTGCTGAGGCAATAGAACATATAAAAAATAAAGATAATTTAGTGGATAAAGGTGCCACCAATATTTTACAGCCTGAATTAATTGATAACTATGAGGATTCTCAAACTGAAATTGAACCTACTCCTACTCTTTCCTTGGTTGAAGTACGAAGAACTTTAGCTGAAAAATCAAGGGAAGGATTTACTGAACAAATAAGAAGTCTTCTTAATAAATATGAGGCTGACAAACTTTCAGAGATAGATCCAAAAAATTATGCTGCTCTTGTAAATGAAGCACAATATCTAGGAACGAGTATAGATGATATTGAAGCCTCATTAGAAAAACTAAAAAGCCAAAACTGTGAAAGCCAAATTAAAGAAGTTTTTACTCACCACTATGCTACAAACCTTGAAGATCTAAAACCAGAGTATTATTCGAGTTTCATTAGAGATATCGAGGAGCTTAATCGTGGATAACAAACACGCTTTATTATCTCCTTCGTCATCTCAACGATGGCTCAACTGTCCCCCCTCTGCTCGAATAGGGGAACACATAGAAGATACAACAAGTGTTTTTGCAGAAGAAGGAACTGACGCTCATACACTCAGCGAATATAAAATAAATAAAGCACTGGGTTTAGTCGTCGAAAATCCTAAGGCCAATTTGAAATATTACGATGAGGCAATGGATGATCACACTGATGGTTATGCAATTTATATTCTTGAACAATATGAAATGGCTAAATCCAAAAATAAAGACGCTCTTATTCTTACTGAACAAAAATTAGACATTTCTAAATTTGTACCTAATTGCAAAGGAACTGGGGACTGTATAATTCTTGATGATAAAACGTTGCACATCATTGATTTCAAATATGGACAAGGGGTTCTTGTTTCATCAGAAAACAACACTCAAATGATGCTTTATGCTCTTGGTGCACTAGAGATGTTTTCAAACTTGTATGAAATAGACCAAGTTCTAATGACCGTTTATCAACCCCGACTTTCGAACATTAGTACTCGCACGATAGAAACAACTGAATTACTTAATTGGGCAGAGAATTATCTCAAACCACAGGCCCTCCTAGCGCACGAAGGCAAAGGCGAATTTCAATCTGGTGAACATTGTCGGTTCTGTAAAGTGAAGGCAACCTGCCGAAAACGCGCTGAAGATAATCTTGAATTAGCTAAATACGACTTTAGATCTCCGTCCTTACTTAACAACAACGAAATTGGCGAAATCTTAAAGAAAGCAGAAGAACTGGTTGCATGGGCATCTGATATCAAAGAGTACGCTTTCTCGCTTCTTAATAGAGGAGAAAAACTTGAAGGATTTAAGTTAGTTCGAGGAAGATCCAATAGGAAGTATATAGATGATGAAGCAGTTGCCAAGATAGTTAAAAACGCTGGTTACGACCCATATGACAATAAAATCTTAGGAATAACCGCTATGACTAGTTTATTAGGCAAAAACCAATTTCAAGAACTTCTAGGGTCTTTAATCCACAAACCTCTTGGTGCACCAACGCTTGTGCCGGAAAGCGATAAAAGACCGGCCATTACAATCAATGACTTTAATGACATGGAGGAAAAATAATGTCAAATTTTGAAAATCCAATGAAGGTAATCACAGGCAAAGATACACGTTGGTCTTATGCAAATGTATGGGAGCCAGTATCAATTAATGGCGGAACTCCCAAGTATTCAGTTTCTCTTATCATTCCCAAAAGTGACAAGGACACTCTTCAAAAGATTAAATTAGCAATTGAAGCTGCTTACAAAGAAGGTGAAATGAAACTTAGGGGCAGTGGAAAAAGTGTGCCTCCCCTTTCAGCTCTAAAAACACCTCTTAGGGATGGGGATATAGATCGTCCAGATGATTCTGCGTATGAAGGAGCCTATTTCATCAACGCAAACAGCACCACAGCACCGGGAATAGTAGATGCTACTTGTAATCCTGTGCTCAACCGTAGTGAGGTTTACTCCGGTGTGTATGGACGGGCATCAATTACCTTTTATGCTTTTAACTCTAATGGCAATCGTGGTATTGCCTGTGGTTTACAAAACTTACAACTTCTAAGTCCTGGTGAACCACTCGGAGGTAAAGCAAGTGCAGAAAGTGACTTTGCAACCTATGAAGACGATGATTTTCTTGCATGAATTACTTAATGGTGTAGTGGTTTAACACCCACTACACCCCTTTTATCCTAGGAATTTATATGACGCATCTAAGTATAGACATTGAAACTTACTCCTCAACAAACCTAGTCAAAAGTGGGGTCTACCGTTATGTAGAAGCTGATGATTTTGAAGTTATGCTTTTTGGCTATTCAATTGATGGAGGTAAAGTTGAAGTTGTTGATATTGTTCAAGGAGAAACTATACCCGAATCAATTACCGAGGCTCTGTTCGACGACTCAATTTTGAAATGGGCCTTCAATGCTAATTTTGAAAGAATTTGTTTATCGAAGTTTCTTGGGCTTTCTCAAGGACAATACTTATCTCCATCTTCATGGCATTGCACTATGATATGGAGTGCATACTTAGGCCTACCTCTTTCTTTAGAAGGTGCTGGAGCTATCTTAGGTTTAGAAAAACAAAAACTGAATGAAGGCAAAGAACTTATTCGATATTTTTGTAATCCTTGTTCTCCAACAATTTCAAATGAGGGGCGATTACGTAACAAAGCTACAGATGATCCTATTCGTTGGGAACTCTTTGCTGCTTACAACCGTCGTGATGTAGAAGTTGAACTAGCAATACAAAAACGCCTTTCTCGCTTTCCTGTCCCTTCACATATTTGGCAAGAGTATCACTTAGATCAAATTATAAATGATAGAGGTGTAAAAATTGACATACCTTTTGTGTCTAACGCAATTGTCATGGATGAACGCTCCAAAGAAGAAATATCTAACCGTCTAAAATATATTACAGACTTAGAAAATCCAAATTCTGTAATGCAACTAAAAGAGTGGCTTAATGATCAAGGCATCGAAATAGATACACTTGGTCGTAAAGATGTTGAGAAATCAATCAAGCATACCCCTGATTATATCCAAGAAGTATTAACTCTACGGTTAAAGCTAGCCAAATCATCAGTAAGAAAATATGAAGCAATGTTGGCTACTGTTTGTAGAGACAGTAGAGCTCGTGGAATGTTTCAATTTTATGGAGCTAATCGGACAGGAAGATGGGCAGGAAGGCGTGTACAACTACAAAACTTACCACAAAACAGAATTGAAGATTTAGAAGTTGCCCGCTCTTTAGTTGAAAGTGGAAATTATGATGCTGTAAAATTATTGTATTCTAATGTTCCTGACACACTTTCTCAATTAATACGTACGGCATTTATCCCCGAGTCAAATAAGCGTCTACTAGTTTCAGATTTCTCAGCTATTGAAGCTAGAGTTATCGCTTGGCTTGCTAATGAAAAATGGAGAATAAATGTATTTAAAGATGGGGGTGATATCTACTGTGCTTCTGCATCTCAGATGTTTAAGGTCCCAGTAGAGAAGAACGGAGAGAATTCACATCTTAGACAAAAAGGAAAAATCGCAGAACTTGCATTAGGTTATGGTGGCTCTGTTGGGGCATTAAAAGCAATGGGAGCTCTTGAATTAGGTTTAAAAGAAGATGAGCTTTATCCCTTAGTTAATGCTTGGAGAGAGACCAATCCCGCCATTGTGCGATTTTGGTGGGATGTTGATAAAGCAGTCAAAAAAGTAGTTCAAGAAAAAACCAGCGTTAGTACATATGGGATTCGCTTTTCATATGAAAGTGGGTTTTTATTTATAACTCTCCCCTCTAATCGTCGACTTGCTTATGTAAAGCCTAGGATGGGAAGAAATAAATTCGATTCTCCTTGTGTTACCTATGAAGGAATTGGAGTGGCTAAAAAATGGGAACGTATCGAAACCTACGGCCCTAAAGTAGTTGAAAATATAATTCAAGCAATAAGTCGAGATCTGCTTAGCCATGCCATGATTAATCTCAAAAACACATACATATGTATGCACGTTCATGATGAAATTGTTGTTGAAGCTTCAAGTGAACTTAATCTTGAAGATGTTATCTCAACCATGGCAATCCTGCCTAAATGGGCTAAAGGCCTGGCTCTTAATGCAGAAGGATTTGAAACCACATTTTACAAAAAGGATTAGTTATGGGAATCTCACGTTTTAATAATGAAGGATATGTAGATCTTACTCCCTATAAAGCAATCATGTCTGTGGAAAGCAAAAAGAAACCTCGCTTTCCATTTCATCCTATGGTGTATATTTGTTCACCCTTTGCTGGGGATGTTGAAACTAATATTGATAATGCCCGCCGCTATAGTAGGTTTGCTGTTGAACAAGGATATCTACCGATTACCCCTCACCTTCTGTATCCTCAATTCCTGGATGATGATTCTCAACATGAACGAGATATAGGTTTATTCTTTGGTCTCATACTGCTGGATAAATGTTCAGAAGTTTGGGTTTTTGGAGATTATATAAGTGAAGGGATGAAAGCAGAAATTAGACGGGCTCAACTCAAAATTATATCATTAAAGTATTTCAATACTAATTGTCAAATTAGATATAAACTCAATCGTATAGTAGCAAATAAATAGTGTTGATTTAGTGAACATACTGCTTCTGTTTGCATTGACAAACTGTAACTTGTTTTGAAGTCAGTTGCTGAACCATTTCTGATTAGTAATTTATTTCATTTTTTCTTATTCATGATACTACTAAATATATTGTTCTCTCCTTTTCAAACATGCCAAATCTATTGAAATCTTTATTTCATTTTATTAATCGCTCAGATTGATCCTTATTTAATACTCGGCATGTTTTTTAATGCTCTTAATGTCAAATATATATTTCAAAAAAGAAGTCGCGTGATTATCAATATTAATTATAAGCCCACTGTTTGATCCATTTCTTGATATATAGAAATTGCTATAGATGCAATTATAGATTGAAATACACACAATCAAAACCAGCCCTCCACGGGCATACTTAAGGCAACAGCGCAGCTCTTTCAAGGAAAACACAAAAACACAACAAGCGCACACATGGCGCACCAAAGCCACCACTAAACATGCTTACAACTAGAATTCTAACGATTTAGGAGCGATTTTAACAAAAACACAAACACCAACATGAAAATTTACTATAGCAAGTTTCCAAAATATTGAAAACACACATCAGACGCACCAAGTAGCGCTAAAAAGATTGACTACAAACACAAATATGATTATACTTAGAGCATAAGAAAGTGAATGGAGACTTTTATGAATGAGTTATCATTACAGGACTTTGAGCTTTTTCAAATGACAATAGGAGAGCCTAGCATCTCTGTTACACGTAACGGAGTTACTTTCAGCAAATCTGCCATTATAAAGTTAGGGAAACCGGAATATGTAAAATTGCTTATTCAACACGAAAGAAAACTTGCTGCAGTCGTGCGAAGTACTTCGGAAGAAGAAGAAGCAATACTGTTCTTGTCACCACAAAAAAAAACAATATCCGTGCGTTGGAACAATCGTGATTTGTTGAATACTTTATGGCAATTGATGAAATGGAGTCCTGACGGACGCTACTCTATAACTGGCATTTACAATCATGACTTGGAAGCTATGATTTTTGACTTAAAGGATTACAAACTTATTGGGGAGTAAGTAAATAAAAACACGGCATAGATAGCTACTGCCGTGTTTGATAAAATTGGGCGTGTAAAGAATGGTGATTACTTTCACGCATAATCTAGGCTGTGCGTTACAAGACAAAACAACCATAAGATATACCAATCGAAGCAACATAAAGGTACGTCGCAGAATTTGTTTTGTCAAGGCTTTTTTCGCACAGAGAGAACTTGTGGGGAGGAAGATGCCTATGGAAAATGATTCGTAAAATTAACTAGACCATCAAGGCTTTAGTATTGGATATGCGCAAGCATTCTTATAACCTGACTGCATTATTCACCCTCTGTTGCTCTTAGGTGCATATAATTAATAATGGAGTAAAATCATTATGAGTAAGAAAAATTCTGGTCGTACTATTTACCATGTTCCTGGAAAGGGGTGGGCAGATAAAGCAAATGATGCTATCAAACCAGCTAAGTTTTATGAAACACAAGCTGAAGCTTACGAAGCTGGCCGTCAGCGCCTTATCAATCAAGGTGGTGGAGAAATTGCTATAAAGAATAAAAACACTGGAAAAATTAGACAAAAAACCACAATACCACACGGCAACGATCCTTATCCTCCTAAAGGATAATTAACTTTTTTCTTGAATGACTTGCCAAAGATAGCTCAAGGCAAGTCATTCTTTTTTATCTTATAATCTAAAGTTTTTCTAATGTTGTTTTCACGTTAAATATACTTATATTTGTACATTCGACTAATTTAGCGGTTATGTTTACAAAATTCGTTAAGTGGACATCCCATACAGTTAGGATTTCTTGGAGAACAAAATGTCCTGCCGACCTCCCAACAAACCCCATCTACAATGCCTGGAAATTCAGGATTTAATTCTCGGGCTTTACAAATTGTATAAATTTTGGCTGCTTCAGCATTTGAAGTAGTAGGAGTCAATCCTAATCTACTAAAAACTCTAGTAGTATGGATATCAGGGGCAATATCAAAAAACTTGTAATCAGCAAACTCTATGGCAAAATAGCGATAAAGTAAGTTTGGAGCCATATTCGCTATCTTAAACCCACACCCTGAAAACTCCATGAATCTTAGAACAACATCTTGAGAACTTGGCTCATCTTCCCATATTTTTGATGCATCTCCATTCATCAACTCGCTATCAACAATTTGTTGTACACCTCTATAAAAGAACTTTGCACTACGAGCTGGATAACGATGCCATTTACTCTCTCCTGAAAACATTTCAATATATTGATCTTCTTTTATTTTATACAATTCTTTGATGTCAAAAGTTCCTAGATTTTCTTTTACTCTTTGTGGAATTGTCCAAGCAACCTCAGCGGCAACAGAGGTATCAAGAATGCAAGCCAATACAAAAGCGTGTGGATAACGCTGAATGTCATGAACAAGAACATTTGCATCTTCAATAAATTCTTGACTATCTTTACCTGAATTCGATTCAATTAGGAAAGAATCGACATGAGAACCGAGATAACATTCTTGTTTTGCTAATTCAACTAATGGATGAATCATTGTAGTGTCTCCTTCATTATATTCGATGATTATTTAAGCGGAGTTACCTCCTATCATTTAATGAAATAATATTCATTATTTAATATAGAAGTTGAACTTTGAATTAAAGTCCAACCACGGCTTGCTATATAATTTAGCATAGCTCCCATAATATAAAATTTCCCTGATGAACCTGATGCACCATACTGTTTATAATTAGTATTACCAAAAGATTCTAATAGGGCTTCACCATCAATTTGTAACTGAATCATGCCACCATTTAACAAAGCATTTCCAACCTGTTTTTCATCTGATATTTCATCGTAGTTATTTGTAAGTGAAACCATTAAAACGCGGCGAGTTGAATCAATTAGTTTTGAGGCATTGTTTTCCCGATATGTGTTAAAAGATAAATAACCTAACGCGATAGCAATCAAAAGCAATAATAACGTCACGCCCGTTAGCTTTGTCTTATTATGGCGAATTTCCCTTTTTAGTTCTTCCAAATCAGATTTTTCAATCTGTATAATTATTCTACCATTTTCCATTCCTCAGCCTCCATTCCAAAACAATGCTTTTCTCAAAAACATTTTTTCTTGCTTTCAGTATAACAGCAATAGTTTAGATAAGTAATTTTATTCTAAAAACTATAACACTTCTAAAAATATTTTTATTTGCAAACGGGTACGCTTCCTCGGTTGTTACTGAGGAGAGATAGTATTCATGACTCATTATATTTATAAATCTGGGAGTACGGCTTATGCGTAGACTCCCTATAGCCTATGGCAATAGTTGTTTTGCCAAAACTTGGACTAATAAAACAATTTCTTTTGATGACTTGTGTGAACGTTTATCTCAAACTATAAGAACCACAGAAAGCATCGAAGAATATCCTAAACTTTCAAAAAGAGAACGAGATCGAGTAAAAGATAAAGGTGGGTTTGTTGGTGGCCATTTAAAAGATAATCGCAGACGTCGAGAAACCTTAATAAGCCGATCTATGCTCACCCTAGATGCAGATCATTTATCTCATTCTTTGTTAGATGGTTTTGAAAATCAATGTAAGTATGCCGCATGTTTATACACAACTCATGGTCATACTTATGAAGAGCCTAGAGCACGTATAATCATTCCCCTAACCAGAGATGTAAGTCCTGATGAGTATATTGCAATTGCTCGTTATGTTACTGACTCTTTTGACATCGACCAGTTCGATGAATGCTCATATCGGCCTCATCAACTTATGTATTGGCCCACTACAGCAACAAATGGGACTTTTATATTTAAGCAATCAAAAGGCTCTTGGTTAGACCCAGATGAGTTTCTAAAAACAAAGCCTAACTGGCAAAATTTCTCATTGCTACCTACCTCTAGTCGTGAAAGCACTGTAAGAAAGGTCGGGGTAAAGAAACAAGAAGATCCTCTATCTAAAAGTGGAATTGTAGGTGCTTTTTGTAGAGCTTTTGCTATTCAAGAAGCAATTGAAAAGTACCTATCTTATATTTATAAACCTTCTGCTGTTGAGGGAAGGTATGATTATATCCCTGCTGACTCTACTGCAGGTGTTGTTGTCTACGATGATAAGTTTGCTTACTCACACCACGCCTCAGACCCTGCAGCCCAAATGTTATTAAATAGTTTTGATTTAGTTCGAATACATTTGTTTGGTGATACAGATGATGATGAGTCATTCTCCTCTCGCAGTCCTAGTTTTCAGAAAATGGTTCAACTAGCTTTATCCTCTCAAGAAGTAAAAAGTCTTTTGGCAAAAGAGAGAACTCAAGAAGCAGGTAAAGAGTTTTCAGAAAATCACTCGTGGCAAGAACAACTAGAGCTCGATAAGAAAGGCTCTGTAAAAGACACCTTAGATAACATTGTCCTAATTCTGCGCTTTGATGAAGCATTACAAGAAATAGCGTTTAACTGTCATAAAGATAGCATAGATTGTCGGGGTAAATTGCCTTGGGAACAAGTAAAGATGGGTTGGAATGACTCTGATAACGCAGCTTTAAAGGTTTATATGTCTAAAGTATATGGAGTTTACTCTCCAACTAAAACCAAAGATGCAATTTTGGCAGTTGCAGCTGAACGAGCTTTTCACCCTATAAAAGAGTATCTGAATTCCCTGCCCCCTTGGGACGGTACAGAACGAGTTGAAACTCTTTTATCGTATTATTTTGGCTCTGATGATAATTCGTATACTAGAGCGGTAGCACGTAAGACGATGGTCGCAGCAGTATCACGAGTGTACGAACCCGGCATCAAGTTTGATCAGGTTCCGATCATTGTTGGACCACAGGGAATTGGTAAGTCCAACTTCTTTGCCAAACTTGGAGGCAAGTGGTTTAGCGACAGTCTCACTCTCACTGACATGAAAGATAAAAGTGGTCCTGAAAAACTTCAGGGTTACTGGATATTGGAATTAGGAGAGCTTGCGGGCATGAGGAAGGCTGACATTGAAACAGTAAAAAGCTTCATAAGTCGAACCGATGATAAATATCGAGCGAGCTATGGTGTGAATGTTGAAAGTCATCTACGGCAAAGTATCATCGTAGGTACTACAAATGCAGAGACAGGATTCCTACGTGATATCACCGGCAACCGGCGATTTTGGCCTGTGCATGTAACAGGAGTCTCAGAGAAGAAACCTTGGCAATTAACTAAAGAAGATGTACAGCAAATTTGGGCTGAAACATTAGTTTTATATCATCTTGGAGAAAATCTTTTCTTAGAGGGTGAAGATGCAATTCAAGCAACAGAATATCAAAATGCAGCTATGGAAACAGATGAGCGTGAAGGCATTGTTAGAGAATATCTTGAGACCCTTTTACCTGAAAATTGGGACAACTTAGATCTTGGGCAAAGACGAGATTTTCTTTCTGGCTTCAACGAAGGAGGAACAGTAAGGCGAACGAGAGTTTGCAATATGGAAATATGGAGTGAATGTTTTGCTAAAGATCCTGCCATGATGAGAAAAATCGACTCATATGAAATTGCAGCAATTATGCAAAAAATGGACAACTGGGAAAAGTGTGGACGAGCCACCTTCCCTATTTATGGACGACAGAGGTATTACCAATGGCACATGAATGTATAAAGGACAACTCAAAAGTAGCCTTGTCCTACTATCTGTCCACATCACAAATTATTGCAATTAAAAGAAATAAAAACAGTTTTAGACAAGAGGACAAGAATTATCCTATAGAGTATCGAAATCTTATGTTATTAGAAAGCAGAAACACGTCTGTGCGCACGTATAGGGAAAACCGGTCCAAATTGTCCATCTGTCCCAAAGGATGGTTTTAATGCGTGAGAGTGTAATTGAAATGACTCTGACAAAACGAGTTGCCCAAATGGGTGGTAAAGCTCTGAAGTTTATCAGTCCTGGTAACACTGGGATGCCTGATCGCTTAGTACTTTTACCAAAAGGAAAGGTCGGCTTTGTTGAAGTTAAGGCTCCTGGCAAAGCCCCTCGCCCACTACAGTTGGTAAAACATGAGATGTTAAAAAATCTTGGGTTTCAAGTTTATGTTTTAGATGACTGCAAACAAATAGAGGAAATCTTAAATGCAATACAAAGCACATAAGTATCAAGAATACGCACAAAACTTTATTGAAACTCACCCAGTTGCAGCAATCTTTTTAGATATGGGCTTAGGCAAAACAGTCATCACTTTAAGTGCAATCTTCAATCTTCTGTTTGATTCATTTTTGGTACAAAGAATTTTAGTAGTTGCCCCACTGAGAGTTGCTAGAGACACTTGGCCTCAAGAAGTAGCAAAGTGGAATCATCTATCTGAATTGAAATTTGCTGTGGCTGTAGGAACTGAAGCTGAACGTGTAGCAGCAATTCAAGCAAGAGCAGATTTACTAATTATCAACCGAGAAAACATCAAATGGTTGATTGAAACACAAAACAATAAAATCGATTTTGATATGGTCGTAATTGATGAACTTTCTTCTTTCAAAAACCATCGTACTCAACGCTCTAAAGCATTGATGAAAATAAGACCTAAAGTAAAAAGGATTGTAGGACTAACAGGCACCCCTGCATCTAATGGGCTTATGGATCTTTGGGCTCAATATCGAATCTTAGATATGGGTCAAAGATTAGGGAAATTTATAACTACCTATCGTCAGGCGTATTTTGTACCAGACAAACGTAATGCCCAAGTTGTGTTTTCTTACAAACCTACCTCATATGCAGAAAAAGAAATTCATAAACTTATTTCTAATATCACCATCTCAATGAAAGCTTGTGATTATCTACAAATGCCTAATCTTCTTTCAACAGTCGTAACTGTAAAATTATCTGATTCTGAAAAAACTTCATACAACACTTTAAAAAAAGATTTGGTACTAGAGTTAAAGGGCCAACAAATAACAGCGTCCAATGCTGGTTCTCTTTCTGGAAAATTATCTCAAATGGCTAATGGAGCGGTATATGATGATGATGGAAAAATTACAGTTATACATAATCAAAAACTTGATGCTCTTGAAGACATTATTGAATCTGCCAACGGTCAAAGTGTATTAATAGCTTATTGGTTCAAACATGATCTAAAACGGATTGAAGCAAAACTTAAAACATTAAAAGTTCCATACAAAACCATTGATAACAGCCAAAGTATCAAAGAATGGAATGCGAACAAAATTCAAGTAGGACTCATCCATCCTGCATCAGCAGGTCATGGACTCAATCTACAAAAAGGTGGGAACAATCTAATTTGGTTTAGTATTCCTTGGAGTCTTGAACTCTACCAACAAACTGTGGCCAGACTTTGGCGTCAAGGTCAAAGCTCCAAAACTGTCGTCGTTCAGCATTTAGTATGTGAAGGAACTATTGATGAGCGAATTATAAAAGCCTTACAAGACAAATCTATTACTCAAGACTCTCTTGTTAAAGCTGTTAAGGCTGAGCTGGAAGGAGGACTTTGATGAAAATAGAAAATCTAAAAATGTTAGGACTGGCTATAACAAAATTAGCTGTCAATGATTACAACAAAGCTATAAAGCAATTAAAGCTCAACCCTAAATATTCACAAGCTTTGAATACCAAAACTGAAATCGAGAGCTTTTTTGAAAGCACTTGGTTTGAAATATTAAGTGAATTAAACCCTGATTTAACAAAAATAAAACTCAAGGAGAATTAAATTTGACTGCAAAAGAATACCTATCCCAAGCCTTTATATTAGACAAGAGAATTCAGGTGAAAGAACGTCGCCTTGAGTGGTTAAAAAATCATGCGTCGTATGTTTCGAATAACCTCACTGAAGTTGTAAAAGCTAGCTTATCTCACCGCTCTGCTGTAGAAGAAGCAGTTGTTAAAATTGTTGATCTGGAGAAAGAGTTAATGAACGACATCAATAAAATGATTGAATTGAAAAAAGAAATTGCTTTTATGATTAGAAGTGTAAACAACATTGAGTGTGAAACCTTGTTAGAGATGCGTTATCTAACCTTTATGTGTTGGAATGATATCATGGCGCATTTAAATTCTAGCAAAGATAGGGTGTTTAGGATTCACAGAAAAGCAATCAATTTAATAAACAATAGTTGCAATTTATAGTATAGACAAAAAAATACATTAATTCCCAACTAAATTTGTATAAATTGCATTAAACCCTTTTAAATCAACGGTACCGAGATTGTAGTTAGAAGGAATCCCATATTTAGAATACTCTTCGATGACTATCTTTAGTTTTGGTTCTGTTCTAAGTAAAGACAAGAATTTTGTGTAGTCACTTATTACGATTCTATCTGAAGAATTGGTACTCCTATACAAATCAATATCTCCAGTTTCGTCTTTAATCTGTAAATAAAATATGTCGGGATTAGAGAAACTGCCTTGTACCATGTATGAGCCATATTCCCAAAGTATAAATGAGATATTTTTGTCTTCTATATCTACAACTAATTGCCAATCAAGCCTAGAGTTTCTTGTCGCTGAATTAGAAAAAGTTCCCTTTTGTCTTCCCATAGACACATAAGCATGTTCTGTAGGATCTCCAAAAGAATCTACAAAATAATTTATGCGCCAATCGCCAAAGTCTTTTTTTTGTGATAAATCTTCAACACTCTCTTCAGCTTCAAGTTCTGCAAACTGCTCAAGTAATATGGCAGTATAAGTCTCATAATCTCCTTTAATAGCATCCTCAAACCCTTTCATATAACCTAATGAATAATCATCAGTGGCAAATAAAGTAATACTAAAAAATAAAATAAAACTGATTATTGCTATTGTCTTTTTCATATTGACCTCATTTTTATTCCTTTTCATTTGTCTACATGTTACCATGTAAATTCACAGATTATAAGGAGTGTGAAGAAAATGAAAAGAATAATGACTTTTTTACTATTTTCATTACTTATTGTGCAAACTGCATTTGCTGCAGTTTCCTTTACGACTTTTAACGGAGGAAGTAATTTAATTGATTTAGGTTACGGCATAACAATTAATAATAAATCTTCATTACTTAGAGAATGGAAAACCGCTCATGATAGTTCTCTGCCAATAGATTTTGTCGGAACCATTGGTGCTACAGTAACATATCAATCAAGTTCTAAGTATACATCAGGGGGCTATCGGTATAAAGCAGAGTATGTGTTGAAGTGTAACGAAGATGTAACTGCAGTAGAAGTAATCATACTTGTTTTTAATGTCTGGGGCCAACTACAGTCAAAACTATCAGCTACAGAGATTATGGATATGACTAAGAATCAAACATATGATTTTTCTCCTACTTGGTCCATTAGTTCTGAGCATAAAGCAACTGAAGCTTTATCCTCACTAGCATATATAAATCAAGTTAGAACTAAATCAGGAAGAATTTATACAGCTGACATGACCGCGATAGTAGCGGAAGCACAAAAATATGCAAAAGAATTAACACCAGAGGTGATTAAAGACTTTAGCAACTGATACTTATTGTCACATCAAATGCAACTTGACAACAGTTATTAGTTTGCCCTAATGTGTAATCAGATTGGTAGATTATAGAGCCCAGCACACCGCTGGGCTTTTTTATGTCCAGAGGAAAACAATGCCCTATAAACCAAAGCGCCCCTGCTCTCATCCAGAGTGTCCACTTCTTACTCACACTAGGTTTTGTGAAGAACATTCAAAGTTAAATGCAAGGTTGTATGAGAAATTCCAACGAAGAAGTGACACTCACAAGCGGTATGGGAGCCAGTGGCGGAAGATTCGTAAAGAGTATTTAGAGTGCCACCCTTTTTGCAAATTTTGTTGTGACGACGGTCGTAGAACAAAAGCTGAAGTTGTTCATCATATTAAAGCAGCAAGAGAAGGTGGCAGTAATGATTGGAGCAATTTGATGGCGTTGTGTAACAGTTGCCACTCACTTCTTCATGCAAAACAAGGTGATAGATGGAAGTAACCAAACCCAAAGCAAAGACCCCTAGGGGGATGTGAATCTCTGGGCCTTATTTGCCTTACAACGGGCGGGGGCCTTCACGCGCAAAAATCAGTAATCAAACGGGGTATTAACCCCCAGTTATTTTATAGGTGGTGCAACATGGCAAAAGACGGCACAAACCGTGGCGGCTCTCGCTTCGGTGCTGGCAGAAAGCCTAAAGCACTGACGGAGAAAATTAACGAAGGAAAAAGAGCTAGCATAGTAGAGTTACCTACAGCTCCTACTCTAGAAGGAGTAGAGATGCCACCGGCTCGAGATTATTTATCTGCTGAACAGAAAAATGGACAGCAATTCTTAGCTAAACAAATTTATGAAGATACTTGGCAATGGCTTAGTGTTCGAGGCTGCTCGGAATTAGTAAATGTTCAATTAATAGAACAGTATGCTATGAGTGTGGCTCGTTGGATTCAATGTGAGATTGCCATAAGTGAATATGGATTTTTAGCCAAACACCCAACCACAGGTGCAGCAATAGCTTCTCCGTATGTTTCGATGAGCAGAGAATACATGAAACAAGTTAATCAGTGCTGGTATCAAATATTCCAAATAGTAAAAGAAAACTGCACATCAGATTTCCAAGGCCCTAGTCCTCAAGATGATCTAATGGAGCGCTTACTGAGAACCAAACTTAGTAATTAAAAAGGACAAAATTATGAAAACTTATCTCACTAGTGAAAGTGTCTGCAAAGGACACCCTGACAAACTATGCGATTTCATTGCAGACTCAATTTTGGATGCGTGTCTGGCTGTAGACCCTCTAAGTAGAGTTGCCTGTGAAGTATTGGCAACCAAAGGTAAAATCGTAGTTGCTGGAGAAATAACTTGTAGCTATAAAATTAATATTAGAGACATCGTTAGATGTGCTCTTACAGACTGTGGATACAATCCTTCTAACTTCTCTATTAGTGTATTTATTCATGCTCAAAGCTCCGATATTGCTTTTGGTGTAAATACTGCATTAGAAGTAAGAAACAACAAAGATGAACAAGAAACTGAACTGGGAGCTGGAGATCAAGGTACTGTTGTTGGCTTTGCAACAGACGAAACCTCTACTTATCTTCCCCTACCTTTAGAGCTATCTCATCGTATCTGTAAGACCCTAGATGAGAAAAGAAAAACCAAAGAAATTGCAGGAATTAAAAGTGATGGCAAAGCTCAGGTTACAATTGAGTATCGCAATAAAGTCCCATACAAAGTCAAAGCAATAATTGTATCAATTCAGCACGACCAGTACAAAGATTTGAAAGAACTAAAAAGTGAAATTATAAGTAAAGTTCTTGAACCAGCTTTCAGTGATTTCCCATTTGATGAGCAAACACAAATTCTTATAAACCCTTCAGGCAGATTTGTTAAGGGAGGACCTGAAGCAGATACTGGTGTAACTGGTCGCAAGTTAATGGTTGATTCATATGGAGGACTAGCCTTACATGGTGGAGGGGCCTTTAGTGGAAAGGATGCAACTAAGGTTGATCGCTGTGCTGCTTATATGGCTCGCCTGATTGCTAAAACCATTGTCGTTTCAAAACTAGCCAAACGATGTGAAGTTTCAATTTCATATGCTATTGGTAAAGCTAATCCAGTAGCGCTCAACATCAACACATTTGGTACAAGCAATTATAGTGAAAAACAATTAATTGAAGCTACTTTAAAAACTTTCTCTTTAAAACCAAAAGACATAATAGATACGCTTAAACTTAAAGAACCTATTTTTAGCTTTACCTCTTGCTACGGTCATTTTGGTAACCCTCTCTTTCCTTGGGAACAAGTACTAGATACATACACATCAAAACTAAAAGGTGAACTAGCATATGGTAATTGAGAAAAAAAGGATTAGTGATTTACTTCCTGCATCTTACAACCCTCGCAAAGATTTAAAAGCAGGAGATGCTGAATATGAAAAACTAAGACGTTCTATTGAGCAGTTTGGATATGTGGAGCCAATTATTTGGAATAAACACACTTCTAACGTAGTTGGAGGGCATCAACGACTTAAGGTCTTAAAAGAGTCAGGCATAGAAGAACTAGATTGTGTCATTGTTGATTTACCTGAAGAAAAAGAAAAGGCTCTAAATATTGCTCTAAACAAAATCTCAGGTGACTGGGACAAAGATAAACTAGCTTTACTAATAACCGATCTACAAGCAGAAGATTTTGATATCTTCCTTACTGGTTTTGATGTCGAAGAGATCGATGATTTATTTAAAGACACACTTAAAGAGGGCATCAAAGATGATGAGTTTGATATTGAAGCTGAATTACAGAACCCTCCCATTACCAAAGTAAATGATATCTGGAAGCTTGGCCGACACAAGTTAGTGTGTGGCGATAGCACTAAAGAAGATACCTTTGATCTTCTTATGGGAAATGTAAAAGCAAACTTAGTTGTTACTGACCCACCCTATAATGTTAATTACCAAGCTCAAGCTGGAAAGATTAAAAACGATAACCTCTCTGATAGTGTATTTTATGACTTCCTTATATCAAGCTTTATCAACATTGAAAAAGCGATGACCGATGATGCTTCAATTTATGTTTTCCATGCTGATACTGAAGGTCTTAATTTTAGAAAAGCTTTTAATGAAGCTGGCTTTCATTTATCAGGAACATGCATCTGGAAAAAACAATCCTTAGTTTTAGGTCGCTCTCCTTATCAGTGGCAGCATGAACCTGTGTTGTTTGGTTGGAAAAAGAAAGGAAGGCACAAATGGTACACTGGACGAAAAGAATCTACAATCTGGGAATTTGATAAACCTAAAAAGAATGCCGATCATCCAACTACGAAACCGGTAGCACTAATTGCCTACCCAATTTTAAATTCTTCAATTAGCAATACGATTGTTTTAGATCCTTTTGGTGGAAGTGGCAGCACCTTAGTTGCTTGTGAACAATCAGAGAGGATTTGCCACACCATAGAACTAGATGAAAAATATTGTGATGTAATTGTTAAACGCTATATCGAATTAGTAGGCTCTACACAAAACGTTCTTTTAGAGCGTGATGGCTTATCGTACTCCTATGAAGAAGCATTAGAGCTGGGAGGCGATAATGGATAGAATCACATTAATAATTACTATCTTTGTGTGTCTATTTGGCTCTGGTGGCATAGTGTTGTGGCTATTAAATAGAGTGGCAAAACGTAACGATGAGCACAAT
>Ga0265293_10005612_pt1 | contig 20788 bp, 14 predicted proteins | sample Munlanlewell138R_FD_192505 | JGI IMG/M metagenome (GOLD analysis project Ga0265293, IMG submission 192505) | Leachate microbial communities from a municipal landfill in Southern Ontario, Canada - Leachate well 138R | ecosystem: Engineered > Solid waste > Landfill > Unclassified | place: Canada... | reverse complement strand
CAGCGCCAACTTGGTTAGGGAAACGCTGGGTGACACCCCCATCGCCGTCATCCAAGGCGCCCGCCAGGTAGGCAAGAGCACGTTGGCGAAGCAGCTTCTCGAGGAACTGGGCGGGGAGTTCGAGAGTCTTGACGACGCAGGTAGCTTGGCAGCGGCGGAAGCCGATCCCGACGGCTTCGTCGACCGACCTGGTGGCGGAATGCTGGTCATCGACGAACTGCAACGTGCGCCCGGTTTGGTGCGCGCGCTCAAAGCTGCGGTCGACAGGGATCGGCGCCCCGGCAGGTTCCTCGTGACCGGATCTGCGGACTTGTTGGACGTGCCAGGTGTAAGCGACAGCTTGGCAGGCCGTGCCGAAACAATCGCCTTGTACGGGTTCAGTCAGGGTGAGCTCATGAGAGTACGCGACGACTTCGTGGGTAACGTGTTGCACGCGCCTGTCGACTGGTTACGGAGCCACTCTTCCGAACGCTTGCGGCAGGAGTACGTTGAGCTGGTTTGTGCCGGGGGATACCCGGACGCAGTCGCTCGTAGCGAGCGGGGCCGCGAGCGTTGGTTCAGTAACTACCTGCAGCGCATAGTGCGGCGAGACGCTACCGAGGTGAGCAGGCTGCAGTATCTGGAGAGGCTGCCGGTGATGCTCAGATTGATCGCGGCCAACAACGCTGGAGAGCTTGTTCAGGCGCACTTGGCTCGCGACTCTGGAGTACCTGAGACATCGTTAGCTCCCTACGTCCGGCTGCTGGAGAACCTATTCCTAGTTCAGCGCGTACCTGCTTGGCACGCCAACCTCACGAAGCGAGTGGTCGCTCGGCCCAAGGTATCGATCTTGGACAGTGGTTTGGCCGCGCACCTTATCGGGCAGACGCCAGGGACCTTATCCGTGGTCGGTGGCCAGGCGTACGTCGGAGGATTGTTGGAGGGGTTCGTGTCTTCGGAGTTGACTAAGCAGAGAACTTGGTCCAGTGTGCGATACGACCTGTACCACTTCCGGGACCGAGACGGCGCCGAAGTCGACCTGATAGCTGAATCGGCCGCTGGTGACGTGCTGGGAATAGAGGTCAAGGCGGCCAAGTCCGTAACCGAGTCCGACTTTAGGGGGCTGAAGCTGATCCGCAGCAAGAGCGGCAGCGAGTTCAAGGCCGGAATCGTGTTGCACCTGGGGGAGAGGGTGCGATCGTTCGGTGACAGGCTGTGGTCCGTTCCGTTGGACGCGGTTTGGGCGGCTGGCCCCGACCACGCTTAGGGCACGCGCCGCGTTGCCGCGTGCCCTAAACCGACCTTGTTTTCGCCTAAGGCGCCGGCGGCAGCTTTATCGGCGCAATCGATATCGTCCCGCCGCGGGCGACCGTGTTGCCGCTGAGGTACACGTAGCCCTCCACTACCGCCGCGTCGGTGTTGGTGCCCCACTGGTTGTTGGTGGCGTTTATGGCGTTGCCGATGTTGTTGAGCTCTGCCGGCTTGGCCAAGGCGTCTATCGGGAAGTCGAACACGTTGTTGGTTACCGTTGCTGGCAGGCTGTTCTGGGTGGTTCCGTCGTCCATGAACAGGAGCGCCCGCGAGTAGTTGGTGAACGTGTTGTTGCGCGCGGTCAGGGCAAGCGGGCCGCTGACGGCCGACGCGCCGAGGGCCACCACGTTGGCGCCCGGCGTTCCCAGCACGGTCGCCTCATTGTTCTCCAACGTAACCGACGCGGCCCCCGTAACGTAAATACCGTACGTGTCTGGGTTGCGCTGGGTGATCAGGTTGTCCTCGAAGCGGAAAACGGTCGTGGGGGAAGCGAAGTAGTCGCCCAACGCCAGGAAATAGTCCTGCAGGTGGAACTCGTTGCCGCTTACCACTACTTGGTTTGCGCTGGAGTAGACCATCAGCTGGTGACTGGACGTGAGAACGTTGTCTTCCACCAGCATCTCGGAGAGCGCCGGGCCGGCCACGTGCAACTGGGCGTTCGTGCCGGTTACAGAGACCTCATTACCGATGAAGTCGAGCGTGGCGGTGCCGGTGCCAGCGCTGCAGCCGACCGTGACGTTGGGCGCCCCGCCGGCGCCGCTCTGGACCTCGATGCTGTTACCTGTGAACCTGCACGTGCCGTTAGTGGGCACGGCATACAAGCGCGAGGGTCCGGGGCCCACAACGCGGAACGTGTTGTCCGCCACCTCGAACAGCTCGTTGTTCATGTCGGGGGAACCGAAGCTCACGGTGCCCGTGGCCTGCAACTGGTTGCCGGTAATGGTGATCGGCCCTTGCCCCATGCCCACCAGCGAGATCCCGCCCGAGGTGTTGGGGTCGCCCATGCTGCCGGTGTTGTCTCTCAACACCAGCTGCCTCGGACCCGCGGCCTCCACGGTGAGGGTGCCGGTGAAGGCCAGCGCATTATTGGCTACCTCGATCAGCACCGGGGCGGTGGTGGCCAGACTGTCGATATGCAGGCTGCCGACACGGAAGTTGGCGGCGTCGTCCTCCGTGAAGACACCCACCCTGATCTCTTCGTTGCCGACCACGCGAACGCCGCCGAGGCCCAGGTGGCGCCCCTCGTTGGTGAGCACGATGCTGCCCTGCGCCACGATGGACGGGTTGTTCTCCAGCAGGATGGGCGCGCCGTTAGTGCTCAGGTGGATGGAGCCGCTAGCGAACGAGTCGGTGAGGTCGGCGTCCAGCGACCTTAGCGTGCTGCCGCGGATGGTGACGTGACCGCCAGCCAACGAGCTGCCTGTGATGACGTTGACGCTGTCGCCGCGCAGCCAGATGGTGTCGTCTGTGGCGACGACTACCGAATCGGTTATCTCGGCGCCAGTGCTGGCGCCCAGGTCGACGTCGTCGCCCGTAACGGAGCTGTTCCGGAAGGCCAGGCTGCCCAGGTAGAAGATGAGCCGCACGCCTGACGCCATGTCCACGGTTGCCGTGTCGAACAGCGTGTTGCCGTAACTGTAGACCTGGATGGTGGCGCCAGCGATGGTGGAGTCGAGGACCTGCAGGTCGTAATTGAGGGAGTGGTCGAACTCGTTGCTGAACATGTTGGTGGCGTCCAGTTGCAGGCGGGTTGCGTCGGCCCCGCGTCCGTGAAGCTCTAGGTTGGTGACCGTAAGGGCAGCGGCGCCCGCCGTTAAGTCGTAGGTGCGAGCCGCGAGTAGCACGGCCGTGCCGGCCTCTTGAGCGTTGAGGAACGCCTGCAGGTCAGCGTCGGTGCCCGTGTAGGCAACGCCTACGAACGGGCCGGGGTGGATGGCGCTGCCTGCGGTGGTAACGAGCACGTCCTGCCAGGCGTTGGCGGCGTCTGCTGGCACCGTGGCTTCGATGCTTGTGGGGCCCCACGAGGTGATGCTGGCAGGCACTCCGCCGACCGTAAGCGTGCCTTCAGCCGTGCCGAAGCCGGTGCCCGTGACCGTGAACGCTTGGCCCCTGGCGGCTACTTCCGGCGCCACGGCGCTGATGGTGGGCGCGCTGGTTCCGGGGCCGGGCTGCGGGCCGCCCGTGCTGGGGCTACGGCGGCGTTTCAGTTGTGAGATTGTTGGCGCGGGTAGGTGCTTCCTGCTGTTGCGAGAGTATGTTTTCGGTGTTAGCGAAGAAGGCTTCCAGGGCCGAGCGGGCGAGTCAGGTAGACGCTGAACCGCGACCCAGCGCTGCGTCCAGAGCGCGTCTCATTACCTCGGCTTCGGATACCGCCAGCTCGCCCGCTCTACGCTTAAGCGCCAGGTTCTGATCTTCTTCAAGGTAGAACTGCTTGCGTACCATTCCTACATCATGGTCGACGCAGGCCGGTGCTAGGGCCACACCTACGACGTTTGCGCCGCCTCGAACCGCAGTCCCCGCGCCCGGCCGTGCGCCACCAGGCGCCCCTCCGCCACCAGCGCGTGCAGGTCTTTCGAGGCGGTCGGCGAAGTGATGCCGCAGCGTGCCGCGTGCTCCGCCACCGTGATCGCGCCACATTCGGCAACGTGCGCTAAGGCGAGCGCCTGACGGCCTGCCTGGTCGAGCGGCGCATCTTCGCGGCTCACGGTTCTGCCGTCGAGCAGGCCGGTTATTGCGGGCTGCGATGGCGCGAAGAGCGGCCCACCGCCGGCGCCCTGGTCGGTGAGCACGTCGCCCAGCGCCTCGCTTGCGGAGCGGCCGCGGTGCGCGGCGCGGCGCAGGTTCATGCAGGCCGATAACCACCGGTAGGTGAGGTCCGCGGCGAGCGGCCCGGACTCCGCAAACAACAGGGGCACGTTCGGGTAAGCGGCCTGCAGCGCGGCCGTGAGGTTCAGCAGCCAGCCTGGCCGCACACGCGTTTCGTCTGTTGAGAGCAGCTTGCCTAGGCGCCCCTCTATAACCACCGCTGCGCGCGGCATTGTGGACAGTTCCGCCATAGCCAGAGCCAGCTGCCCGTTCACCGCTGCGGCGGCGAACTCTTTGAGTTTCTTGCGTTCGACCACCGCCGCCAGCTCGTCGCCGTCAAAAACGCCGTAGTCGCCCACCGGCAAGCGCCGCCGCTCGACCGTGACCGGGTTAGTAGCGAAGCGCCACGGGTAGCGCTCGCGCGTGTCGATGACGACTCGCATGGGCCCGTCGAGCCCGCGCGCTTGCGGCGCCCGCACGCCGGGCCGCGTGGCGCGCATGGAGCGCTCGCTGCGCCAGAACACCAGGCGGTTACCGTACTTGTTGGCGGTGAACACGAACAGAGAGCGCCGCCGCTGCGGGCGGTTCAGCACGAGCTCGATGGAGCTGCCGCGCCGCTGACAGCTGATGACGGGCACGCTCTCCAGCACCTCGGCTCCCTCTGGCCACTCGGTTAACTCGTGGCAGTAGAGGTCCTTATCGACCGGCCAGTCAGCCCGGGTGGCTAGCAGCAGCGGGCGCGGCGCCAGCGGGAGGCTCAACAAGAGCGGCAGGCGCGAGTTCGGAACTGGGTTGCGGGCGATTATGAACTGGCGGGGCATTGCTCTATAGGTTAACCGCCGCGAGCCAGGCTCTGCTCAGCACCTAGTCTGTGGCGGCGTGCGGTAGCTCGGGCGAACAGCCCCGCGGGCTTACGGACTACGATTACAAGCTGAACGTGAACGCGGTGCTCGGGGCGAGCGATTACGACGCGGGTACTAGCATCTGGGTTCTTGAAGCCCGCTCGTTCAACGGCACCCAGTTGATCCGCAGGTACATCGAGGAGAGCTTCTCGGTGGGCTCGGGTGGTGTCATCGGCTTCCAGCTAGATGCTCGAGACCTGAACACAGAGGACCCGCCGCTTGACCCCAGGGCGTACCTCGCCTGGCACACTGGGAACGCGGTCGCCGCGGGCGACATCGAGGTGGACAATAGCGCGGCGCGCATCAAGGTCGCGAACTCCATAGGGGTATTTCAGACCAACCCCAACATGGAGTTCGGCGTTAACCGGTTGGCGTCGCACACTCTCTTGAGTTGGATTCGGACGGATGACCTGCAAACCAGCATGGTTCCCGTCTTCGCCGACCAGGCCGTTAGCGCTAAAGCCAGCTGGACAAGTAACGCGCGAGAGTACGCGATGGACGTTGCTTTGGAGCCCGGCTGGAACTTCATGTACTACGGGAGCGGTGTGGAGACCGACTGGGTGCTCACGGCCCGGGCGGCGACTGGTTCGGAATCCTTCGAGCACAGCCCGACAAGGTTCATCACCGCTAGTGGGCAGGTGGAGGAGATCTCGGGTGTGTCGTGGTCCGCGGAGCACGAGTACCTGAACGACCCCAACCCCACCAGTTGGCACGCGTATTACACCCCTGGCGGCTCGGCTCAGTTGTACGTGAACCAGTGGCTGGGGTTCGGGGAAACCACCGCGGTGATGGTGCCTTTCGACCAGATCTACCCGGGTGCGCTGGATAGCAGTAACGTCAGTTTCGACCCACCGGAGGCTGTTGGCCTGATAGCTGCCCCGTTCGGCTACGCCGTAGGCGAAGCGGGCATGCCGGGCTGGCACCACGACCCGAGTAGGGCGTTAGGCAGGATAGCTATGGCCTCTGGCGCCGGTAACTACGTGATGCTGGTTTACGCCGACCGCGACGTTACGGTGTCGTTCACGGGCCCCGTTTCGGGCATTCTCGGAAGCTCTCTTAGCGCTGGCCACGCGGATCTGGAACTCGAGTTCGGCTGGAACAGGGTAGAGGTTGTGTCCGTTGGCGTGGACGTGGTGCAGCTGCGGACGACCTATGAGTTCTCGCCGGTTTGGGGTTTGGTTGGTCCGTGATGCGGGCGCAGGTCTTGGGTTGCTAGGTGTAGTTTTAGTGCGTTGTAATTCGGGCCGCCCCGTTACGCCGGGGCGGCACAATTGACTTGGGGCTCAGCCCAGCGGTGCGTCGGTTTCGGCAGCCTAACGAGTTCTTCGCCAAATCAGCTCGTCTAGTTCTGGGGCAAGTTACTTGCGAGGAGCCTGTCGAAACCCAGTTGCCGTATGTCTGCGAAGGTCGGGCTGCGCTCGAGCGGAATCGATTTAGCCAGTATATAGGCCATGGTGTGCCACTCCTCTTTTCTAATGTGTGGGCACGCGAGCACTCATGTGAAGATCTATTACGCGTGACCGTGGAGCTATATAGCACTTCGGTGTCTTGTTGCGCCTCCCATATTGACTCCATATTCTGATGGCAACGTGGGCAAACCTAGTTGTCTGTTAGATTCGTGTAAGTGCACATACACGATGATGTCCGGCAATAGCGTGAGAGGCAGCTGGAGCAGAAGGTAATGCGGAATTCGAAGAGCGCTAGGAATGAAATTTCTGTCGAGAGCGTCAGCGCAATTGATGGCAGCTCGGTGAGTGCCCATCGAAGTTGGAACATGTCGAGGATCCGGTCGCGGGATACGCTTCCGGAAAGGAAGCTCAGGTCGCTATTGCATAGGGCCGGCCTGCGCTTCAGGGTAAACAACACAACACTGCCTGGCAAGCCAGACATTGTTTTATCGAGACATGGCCTAGTTGTATTTGTGCATGGTTGCTTCTGGCATCAACATCAGGATTGTGATCTAGCGAAACTCCCAAAGACCCGAACCGAATTTTGGCGAGAGAAATTTGAGAAGACGCGCTCTCGAGACCAAAGGGCTGTATTTGAGCTTGAAAGCCTAGGTTGGAGGGTCATTGTTATTTGGGAGTGCGAAATTGAACGTACCGAAGAATTGGCCCTGCGGCGCGTTCTTGAAGTCGTGACCGCCCGAAAGGCTCCATGAGCGAGATTGTCAAACTAGCGCCAAGTGCAGCCGCACTATCTTCGTCGATGCGCGACCTTGGATATTCCATTGAGACGGCAATTGCTGACATCGTCGACAACAGCATTACAGCGAGTGCTTCCAAAGTTGAAATTTTCTACGATCCAAGACTGGACGATCCTGCCTTGGCGATTGTCGACGATGGCCATGGAATGACAAGACGGGAATTGATCCAAGCAATGCGACATGGGGCACGCGTGGTTCGCGAAGATCCACCCAGTGTGGACCTTGGGCGTTTTGGGCTTGGTCTAAAGACTGCCTCTCTGTCGCAATGCCGGAATCTCACCGTAGTGAGCGCAGTCAACGGGAAAAGGTGCGCAATCGAGTGGGACTTGGATTTGGTGGATGAATGGGATGACTGGGTCGTTGTAGAGCTGGATGATGAGGCTATTTCACGCTTACCATATATTGATGCGCTTTCCCCAAGTGGCACTGTGGTAATATGGAGAAAATTGGATCGCTTATTACCAAAGCGCCCAAGCGAAGGCGGGTCACCACCGCCATTTCAAGAGCTCAATCAGGTGTCTGATCACCTTTCGCTGGTATTTCATCGCTTCCTAGCGCCCGTGAAGAGCCCTCAGCTAAAGATTTCTGTTAATCATCATCCCTTGGAGCCTCTGGACCCGTATTTTGAAAGCAACAAGGCGACTCAGGTATTGCCACTTGAGCGAATCCGAATTGGCAACCATGTAGTCAGTATGCAGGCCTTTGTTTTGCCTCACCATTCCCGACTCTCGGCAAAGGAAAAGTCCAAATTCAAGACTGCGAGTGAGTATTCCGCAGCTCAAGGCGCCTATATTTATCGCAATCAGCGGCTGCTAACTTGGGGGGACTGGTTTCGCGTTATCGCTAAGAGCGAAGCCACTAGGCACGTTCGTGTTCGAATTGACTTCGAGTCTTCCATGGACGAATTGTGGACCATAGATATTAAGAAGTCACGGGCTGTGCCGCCAACTGAGGTTAGGGCAGCGCTCAAGAGAATTATCGATAAGCTCTATCAGCGTAGTGTGAACATTCATAAAAACCGCGGACAGCGGCTTTCGCAGGATATCCGTGTCCCACTTTGGGAGAGGTTCGCTCACGATGGGACAATTCGGTATGCCGTAAACCATAGTCATCCACTAGTTGGCATAGTAATCGAGGCGTTACCGCCTGGACAGTCGGACAAGGTCAATCTATTGATCGATGCAATTGAACGAACCTTGCCCGTGGAAAGTATATATGCAGACTTTGCCGATAGCCGGCAGGCCATGGACGAATACATTGCCAAAGGCGATCAGATTGAAACGCTAATTCGCCGCGTTAGATGTGCGCTGTTCGGAGGCGGAGAAGTTGTGCCCGACCTGCTCCGGCAAGTTGTGCGTTCGTTGGGCGTGAGCGTGGAAGAAGCAGAGCCGATTATTCAAACTGTAATTCGGGAAAGTAGGGAATGCACTTGTACAGCCTCCCAATGAAGAGAGCGATACTTAGGCCGCTGCTTGAAAAGTTCTCTGATCCAAACCAACTACCTACTAAAGACCAGGTCGTGGATTTGGCAAGAAGGCTGGCCGATGCCTTGGATTACGACGGGGACATCGATGACTTGGCTGAAGAAGCTCTAGCGATTATTACCACCACTATGGGGGAAGGGGTTTCACTAGTAGACCAAGACTCTCACCACGATGAGCAGTGGGTTCAGAAGAGAGGTGTCGCTTGGACGTATCTGGACGCCTACGAACAGCACCTCTTGGACTTAGGTTGGGGCCGGCAGGTGGTTCACGCAATTAGAGCCTCAAGTACCAAGATACTGGGGCATCTCCAAGATCCAACGTGCGATGGTAGTTGGGATCGTCGGGGCCTGGTTATTGGACATGTGCAGTCTGGCAAGACGGCGAGTTACCTCGGGTTAGTCGCCGCCGCAGCGGATGCTGGTTACAAGTTTATTGTTGTGATCGCCGGAGTACATAACGCACTTCGTCGCCAAACTCAGGAACGTGTAGACGTCGGGTTTGTCGGACGATCCAGCGACCCGATCAGGCGTGTTCCAATCGGCGTGGGTCAGATGCCCAACTACCCACATCCTGTAACACTAACCACAATCTATCAAGACTTTAGCAACACGACCGCTAGTGGTAGCGGTTGGAAGATAAACGATTTTGACAAGCCCATAGTTCTGGTTATTAAGAAGCATGTTGGAGTGCTGGAGTCGCTTTACCGGTGGCTAGGCGACATGAATGCAAAAGGAGGGAAAATCTCTGATGTTCCCATGCTTCTAATAGACGACGAAGCAGACAATGCCTCAATTAACACAAGTAGAGATGAGATAGACCCTACAAGAACGAACAGGCACATCCGTGAAATTCTTAGCCTATTTGCCAAGTCTGTGTATGTGGGGTATACAGCAACGCCATTTGCAAACATATTCATTGATCCCGACGCAACCTATGGCGAGGCCCAAAGAGAACTTTTCCCGAAGGACTTCATCTATAGCTTAGAAGAGCCGAGCAATTACTTTGGGCCAGAACGCGTGTTTTTGGACGATAAGTCAAGTGATCAAATTCTGGTCGCCATTGATGATGCCGAGGTCTTCTTGCCGCTCAAGCACAAACAGGACCATAAGGTTCAAGCCTTACCTCCAAGTCTCTATAGGGCAATCAAACAGTTTGTCCTTATTCGCGCAATTCGCAACCTCAGAGGGCAGGCCGATAAGCACTGCTCCATGATGATAAACGTTTCCCGTTTTGTGAGTGTGCAAAAGACGGTCCGTGATCTCGTTAGCCTTTATGTCCGTGATCTCCAAGTAGAGGTGAAGGCAACATACTTGATAGAGGGCTCAGACGGAGTGCCGATGTCGAGCATGGCTGAGCTTAGGGAAGAATTCGAGTATAGTTTCGAAGACTCAGGCGAAAAATGGGAGACCGTAAAAGCGGCATTGTGGGAAGCGGTTTCAGCAATAGATGTAGTTGCCATTAATAGTAAGTCGGACCAAGCGCTTGATTACCAAGCGAGCGAACGATCAGGGGTAGCGCGGACGGTGATCGCGGTCGGAGGCCTGAGCCTTTCGAGGGGCCTGACCATTGAGGGCCTGTCAGTAAGTTATGTGTATCGCAATACAAGAATGTACGACACCCTAATGCAAATGGGCCGCTGGTTTGGGTATCGCTTCGGGTATGAAGATCTTAGTCGAATTCATCTCTCACGTGACTCAATAGATTGGTATTCGCACATCGCTGAAGCAACTGAAGAGCTCAGGCAACAGATCCATCAGATGAGGCGTGATGGTCTCAGCCCTAGGGAGTTTGGCCTGTATGTACGGGCTCATCCGGACCAATTGCTGATCACTGCAACAAACAAAATGCGTGCGGGGGAACGGATAATGGTCCGGCAGAATCTTAGTGGAAAATTGGTTGAGACGTACACATTGCCCGTTAGCCAACAGATAAGCGAAGAGAACAACAGGCTCATCACTGAGCTGTGGAAGGACTTGGAAAAGGGGGACCTAATTTCTACTGGGAAAGGGTGGATTGCTAATCGCGTGCCCGTGCCGGTCATTGAGGCCTTCATCCGACGCTTCAAGACTCATTCGGACATGGCAACGAGAAAGGAGGCGGCGATTGAGTATTTGCGGGCTATTTCAAAGTCATTCCCTTATGGTGATGTACTCCTAGTATCAATTCGTGACAATGGCGAAGACAAGAGCGTCTACAAGCTGGGCACTCAGATAAGGTTGAAGTTCACGGAGCTTGGGGATGATGCAGTACGGCTTGGAAAAAACCGGGTAGCAAGTAGAGGCGATGAGAAGCTCGGACTCTCGCCCTCTATTGATGTTTCCAAATATAAGTCGGACGTTGACTTTCGTACGGCCAGGATGTCTCCGCTTCTCATGATTCACCAGCTGAGCATTGGTGGCAGCGCCGAGCTGCAGTGTGTGCCTGCATTTGGAATTAGTTTTCCTCCGGGTGATTACCGAACCGAAATCGAAGTAGTTGCAAACCGTGTCTGGTTAGAGAGAATGATAGGAGCAACTGTTGATGACGTCGCACTCGAGGACGACGATGACTAGCGCAACGCCTTGGGAAGAAATCGATGTCCCCAGTTACGATTACAATGTTCGGGCTGTTCGGGATGCGGGCCCATCACCCGTCTACTGGGGACGTAATATTCACGGACAGTATCTCCTCTTGGTAGACTTGGACGGGGATTATACTGATACTTTCCACAGGGAAAACGTGGCAGTTCGTGGGCTTAAGATTGATCTGCGTAGTTCTGAGATCGTTGGTCATCAACGTCTTGTACTAACCCTAGAAAGTAAGAGCAATGTAGATCTATTCAGCGCATTCTGCGACTCGCTAGTTAGCGCTTTAAGGTCGGCGACGGACAGTACTAGCACGATGCAACTCACGTTGGGCACCCTGCGCCGCTGGCGTGCATTTCTTGCCTCTGGGCGACCCGATGTCCTCTCTAGCAGTGAAGTAAGAGGGTTGGTCTGTGAACTTGAGGTCTTGCAGCAGATACTTTCTCGTCACAATGAACGCTACGCAGTCGAGTCTTGGGTGGGCCCATTTGGCAGCCCCCAAGACTTTGTTCTTAGTAACACCGCTATTGAGGTCAAGGCAGTTACTCCACGTGACGGAAATGCGGTGCGCATTTCTTCCGAAGATCAGCTAGAAAGTGAATGCGCCAAACTACTTATTGCCGTGATACGGCTAGACGAGGGCACGCTTGACGAGGGTGCGGCCTCCCTTAACGAACTCGTAAGCAGTTTGTCATCCGCTATTAGTGAGCCGTTAGTCCAGGAGCTATTTCTGGATAGGCTTATGAAGTGCGGCTACCTTCCACTTGCAGAGTACAATACGCCGAGATATGTAGTAAAGCGGCGCGAACAATACTTGGTCGGGGACACATTCCCAAAACTCGTACGATCTGGTCTTCCAAGTGCAATACGGGAAGTAAGTTACAGCATACAGATCGAGTCAATTAGGAGCCACTTGGTGGCTGGTCCATTCCTGGGTGCCAATGATGGCGATTGACGAGAGTGTCGCCGATTTTTTCCATAGCTTTCGGCAAGAACTACTCGCAACCGTTGAAGTGAACGGAGTGTTTGAGGCTCAAGGGTTCATGGAGCTAATTGCCGATGACCTTCTTGGCGCCGGTGAGTTGGAGGGGTTTGAGTATTGCTACTTTGGTGCTAGGCGCGGCATGCGGGTCGACGGCTACTGGTTCGACGACGAGGATGAACTTTGCCTACTTGTCGCGGACTTCGAGAGCCGCCAAACGCTTCAGTCATTAACCGCGACTGAAGTTGCTGCGCACTTTAGGAGGCTGAGCAACTTCTTCGAGGGCTGTGCATGGGACCGGCTCTATGAAGATTTGGAGCTGACATCTCCAGAATATGATCTCGCTCGACAGATAAGCGATCGACTCAAACAGATCCACAAAGTTCGTATGTACCTGTTTTCTGAGAGGGTGCTGAGCGAACGTGTGCAGCAATTGCCCAGCGAACAAGCTGCGGGACGAACCGTGTCCTATCACGTGTGGGACGTGGGCCGACTGCACCGATTACGGAGCAGTGAAAGTAAGAAGGAAACCCTTGAAATAGACCTCTTGGAGAGGTTTAGAGCGGGTCTCCCTTGCCTTAGAGTGCCTGTTGCGGCGGAAAGCTATGAGTCGTATTTGGTTGTGGTGCCTGGGACGGTTCTTGCGGATGTCTATGGCCAATATGGCTCTAGGTTGTTGGAGCAGAACGTTAGGACTTATCTCCAGGAGCGAGGGAAGGTTAATAGGGGGATTCGTGACACCTTGGACAAGGACCCGGAAATGTTCTTTGCCTATAACAACGGTATTACAGCTACTGCCGAATCAGTTGTGACACAGTCTAATGACAATTCGCTTGAGATTACTACGATTAGGGATCTTCAAATTGTCAACGGCGCCCAGACGACTGCTTCACTCTTCCACGCGCGGAGGAAGCATAAGGTAAGTCTAGAAGATGTGTTCGTGCAGATGAAGTTGTCAGTTATTAAGGCGGAAAATAGTGAAGGAATAGTGTCTAGAATTTCAGAGTATGCGAATACTCAAAACCGCGTTAGCGCTGCAGACTTCTTCTCGAATCACCCCTTTCACATTACTATGGAGGAGTTTTCTAGGAGACTGTGGGCTCCAGCTGTAGAAGGGAGCCAACGTGAGACAAAATGGTTCTACGAGCGTGTGCGGGGCCAGTATGCGGACGCCACTTCTTCGCTGACGCCAAGCGAAAAAAAGAAATTCCAATTGGAATACCCTAAACAGCAGGTGTTTTCCAAGACAGATCTTGCAAAGTTCGAAAATGTTTGGGACGACCATCCTAGGTGGCCCAACTTGGGCGCCCAAAAGAATTTTGCAAGGTTCGCGGATAGAATCAGTCAAGAATGGCGTAAAAACCCAGACCAGTTCAACGCAGAATACTTCAGGCGTGTCGTTGCCCGCGGAATAATTTTTCGCGCGACAGAGCGACTTATTTCAAGGCAAAGTTGGTATAGCGGAGGATATCGAGCCAATATTGTTGCGTACACATTGGCGCTGTTGGGGGCGGCGGCTAAGAAGAGCGGAGCGATCCTGAGCTACTCGACCATCTGGGACAACCAAGGCATCTCGGAGGGCTTCGAAGCTGCCCTCGAGGTATGTGCACTTGAGGCTGTAGCCGTCATTACAAACCCACCGGCAGGTATCGCGAATGTCACGGAGTGGTGCAAGCGGGAGGGTTGCTGGGATAGGATCAATGCTCGCGCTGCGAATGCAGCGCGAAGCCTGCCGCGCAAACTGTCATAGGAAGCTATCTTGGGCTCCCGGCTATGAGTACGATGGGTCTTCTCCACTAAATTAAATGGACCCAAGACCGTCTAGGCCTACTACTATGAGAGCCCTCTCGTCTTTGGCGTTTGGGATAGCAGCTGCGCAATTGAGGGAACAAATGGTTAGAACGGGCTATTCGATAGAAGAGTGGGTGCGCTGCTTGATACCGGTTCCAGCGACTTCCCTTTGCCACACGAGATTTGGTGGATTGACTTGATGGCCGAACTCGACAAGAATGCTGCAATCCCCGTTGTAGACATATTTGCAGGCCCGGGGGGGCTTAGTGAGGGTTTTTCGTCGGTGCGAAATTCTCTTGGGTTGCCGGCATTCGATGTCAAGTTGTCCATTGAGAAGGACAAGTTCGCGCATCTAACTTTGGAACTCAGGGCTTTCTTCAGGCAATTTGAATATGGGGAAGCTCCAGACTTATATTATTCATATTGTCGGGGCGAAGTTACGCGGAACGAACTATTCAAAGCTTTCCCTAATGAAGCGAGCGCGGCGCGGGAGGAGGCATGGCAAGCAGAACTTGGCAAGACGGCCAAGACAGCGGTGCACCGAAGGATTGCAAACGTTATTGGAGATTCTGAAGATTGGGTGCTAATTGGTGGGCCTCCATGCCAAGCCTATTCGACGGTGGGCCGTTCCCGAATGCGTGGGGCGAATCCAAACGCATTTGAGGAAGACGAGCGGCACTTCCTGTATCAAGAGTATCTAGAGATTCTGCGACAACATTCCCCTACCGTTTTTGTTATGGAGAATGTTCGAGGGCTGCTTTCTTCAAGAGTCCAAGGGCGAAAGATATTCACCAAGATACTCAATGACCTCCGTACACCCTTGCCTGGGGAGAAGCATGGTTACCGCATTTTTTCCATTGTGGTCGACTCTTACGGACGTCCATTAGAACCTACAGACTACTTGGTTCGGGCAGAGGAATTTGGAGTTCCCCAACGACGACATCGTGTGATTTTGGTAGGTATTAGGGAGGACAAACGGATTGAGCTTCCTAGGCTTGAAAAGCAGAAGTACACTCCAAGTGTTGCTGACGCGATTCAGGATCTGCCACCGCTTCGTAGCGGCCTATCGCGAGAGAAGGATTCACATCGCGCATGGCGTAGTCACTTGGAGGGCTTCCGAAGCGTGGATTGGGGAGTCTACGATAAGGATGAACGACTCTTGGAGCGGATTGAGAAAGCGGTCGATCAGGCACAAATAGAGCAAGTTGGAAGTGACCGGTACTACGCGCCCAGCGGATCATGGAAGCGAGCCTACTCAGGCTGGCTAGGCACAAGTGGGTATTGGTTCCTTGATCCGAAGCTCGGCCGAGGAGTACTAAATCACCAAGCAAGATCCCACATGGGTACGGATCTCCTCAGATATCTGTTTTCGGCAAGTTATGCAGAAACATATGGCACATCACCGAGATTGCGAGACTTCCCTGAGTCTTTGTTGCCCAAGCACAAGAACGTGCACAAGGCAATGGCGAGTGATTACTTCGCTGATCGGTTCAGGGTACAGCTGTCATCTGATCCGGCGACAACAATAGTCTCACACCTAGCTAAGGACGGTCACTATTTCATTCATCCAGATCCGTCCCAGTGTAGGTCCTTGACGGTACGTGAGGCCGCTCGGCTTCAAACATTTCCTGACAATTACTTCTTTGAGGGCCCTAGAACCGAACAGTATCGCCAAGTCGGAAATGCTGTTCCGCCTCTACTCGCTTATCAGATAGCCAAGAATCTATACACCGCAATTGTCGACACGTAGTACAGAAGAGCCCTAGGAGTCGCTTGCTCTAGAGAATGCACAAGTCTAGTACTCTGTCATTGATAGACATATTGTGTAGTGCGGAAAATATGACTAGAGCTCGATGGCATTGTTCAGTTTCCGAAAGTGAGGTAGCAATGGCCGAAGACCGTAGCAAGGTTTATTTGGATCAGGTACTAATGGATAATCGGCAGTGGGCGCGAGAGGCAGTAGCGGTACTCAAAGCGTGTGTCTTGCGTGAACTATTGTTTCAGCCCCAAGGACTTCGAAACGTTGACGTTGGCATTAACTTAGGGATCTACTTTGGCCATGAGGGTCATGTTGGTCACATCAGCCGGTCACTTTTGGCGGAACTCGAAAGTGAGGGAAAGGTTACGCAAGACAAGGATACTAAGCTCTGGAAGGCAGTGCTTTTGCAGTGAGTTGCGTCGCTCCCAGTCTTGATGTATGTAGTGATGTCGATCGAGAATCAAGACATAATCACCTATTCTTGGGGGGCTTGCAGGCAACTGGTAACGGCGTAGAGCCGCCCACTTCTACGACTGTACTCCTGGGCTGACTCCGCACGCAGCGCTCGTCTCCGGCAACGAAGGCCGGACGATGGCGCTTGGCTTCTCGGTCGACACAGTAAGCGGTCCCCACGCCCAGAGTCATTTCTGCAACGTGTTCTAATACACGCTGCTTTGGGCGTTTCCCTAGCCTCTTCGCTGCACCTGCGCCAAACGCTTTACAGCGCCGCCCCCCAAGTGCATAAAGCCCCACCACACGTTTTGCAACGACCGTTACGCTTGCTTGTTTCACTGCTGGCTGCGCCGGCGCTCGTGCTCGAAGTGAACTCAACACGGTTCAGGGCACCGCGCTTACGTAGCCAGCCATCACCCGGTCTGGAAAGGCTGAACCATCCATGCGACAGAAGCGCTTCCCCCTGTACTTCCTGCTCATCGCTGCCCTAGTCACGTTCGTTGCTTGCGCCCCAACCGCTCCACCCACCCCGCAAGTGGCATTCAGCTCGCACGCGGACGGCGCCACCATCACCGGAAGCCGAACGGTTGTCCTCGAGCTTGACCTTACGGACGCTTTACCTACCGCCGACATAGCTGTCAGCACGAACGCCACCAGCGTGACCGAGACCCGCACGGGCGATGTTCTACAGCTCACGGTCACCCTGAAGGACCACGCCAACTTCGTCACGGTCACGGTCACCAACCCAGGCCAGGCGCTGGCCGGTACCGCCACCATCAACCTCGACTACCCGTTCCTCACGCTCGACACAGCCCAAGCCGCCAGCGTCGTGATCGGGCAGCCCGACTTCGACTCGAATACCGAAACCGCTGCCGACAAGTATTTCGATGCCCCGTACGTAAGGCCGCTCGTCGTGGGTGGGGTCCTCTACCTGCCGGACTACGGTGCGGACCGGGTAATGGGTTACCTCCAGGTACCGACCGCGAACGGCGCCGCAGCTGACTTCGTGCTTGGCAAGCAGGACTTCTTGGACGCCGACTCCACCATCGACGCCGCTACGTTCGATGGACCCCAAACCCTTGAATCCGATGGGGAGCGACTCTACGTGCTGAATTACAGCGCGAGCCGGATCCTTGTCTACTCTTCGTTGCCCACTACCAGTGGCGCAGCGGCCGACCACGTGATCGGGCAGCCAGATTTCGTTACCGGCGATTGGGGCACTTCTAGTACGCGCCTAAGTTACCCGGAGAGCTTTACGATCGCGGGTGGCAGGCTCATCGTTGTCGACACGGATAACAGCCGCGTGCTTATCTGGAACAGCGTTCCTACCGAAATAGACACACCGGCTGACCTGGTGCTGGGGCAAGCCGACATGAATTCGGGAGGTTCGAACGGTGGTGGCGCGGCCGCCGCGAATACCCTCTACTACCCCTCAGATGCCTGGAGCGACGGCACGCGCCTCGCGGTCACGGACCATAGCAACCACCGCGTGCTCATATGGAACGCCTTTCCAACGGCCGACAACCAACCTGCGGATGTGGTGCTCGGCCAACCCGACTTTCTGACCACCGCCAACGGCTTGGGTGCCAGCAGCCTTTACTACCCGTACAGCGTGTTCAGCAACGGCAATCAACTGTTCGTTGCGGACTCGGACAACAACCGGGTTCTCGTATGGAACAGCTTCCCGACCTCTAATGGCCAAGCAGCCGACCTGGTACTAGGGCAGGTCGACTTCGAGAGCGACGCCAACGCACTAGGCGCCAGTGGCTTGTGGTTCCCCACAGGCGTTTACGTGCACGGCAACAGCCTCTTCGTTACCGACAACGACAACAACCGGTACCTGGTGTTCGAAGGCACCGACCCCTGACCGGTTCTAGGCGCGGCGCGGTTCGCGCTTAAGGTGCTGTGCGGGGGCCCCTAATCTGGGGTCCCCGCATTTTCATTCGGAGCGTTCGGAAAGTAACCGCTGGGGGTGCGGGTAGGGTGGTGGTTATCATGCCCCCAGCTACGCGAATGGAGCACCCGCATGCCCCTCACTGAAGATGAACTCCGCGTACTCCGCGCTGCGATGGGCGAGTCAGACGACTTGGATCACGTGAACGCAGTGCTGGCCGAGGTGTCGGAACGGCGCAACACCACCCCGCTCGATGACTTCGCGGGCCTCTCGCCTGACGAGATGACGTACTTCCTGTACATGCCGTTCGACTCGCCCGAGTACATCCAATTGCCGCAGGTGCTGCAGGTTGAGCCCGAGGCTCCGATCCTCGAGCTGCTGATGCCCCTCTTCGAGGAGTTGGCGAGCGCGCCCATTAAACTAACGGCCAAGGGCAACCTGCCCACTCGCATCGTGAAAGAGCGCGCAGCGGTGTACAGGCCGCAGCACGATTCCCATCCAGAACTTAGTGCCGATTTCGCGCATAAGGAGGACAGCTTCCCGGACCTGCACAGGGTGCGCACCGTGGCCGAGCTGGCTGGGCTTCTCCGTAAACAGCACGGCAAGCTGTTCCTAACCAATAAGGCAGAGAAGCTGTTACGCGAGCACGGTGCTCGTGGCATTTACCCGGTACTGCTTCGCACCTACTTAGGCAAGTTCAACTGGGCCTACATGGACCACTTCGATGAGCTGCCGTTAATCCAGCAGTCTTGGGCCTTCACTTGTTACCTGCTGCAGCACTTCGGTCCGGCGGAGCGGCCATTGTCGTTCTACGTCGAGCGGTTCCTGCGGGCCTTCCCCATGCTGATCGAGGAGGTAGAGCCCTCCAACATGACGGCAGAGGAGGCGGTCGGTTACGCCTACCGGAACCGTGCGCTAGTGCGGTTCCTCGGGCTGTTCGGCCTAGCCCAGCACTCCTGGGAGAAGGTCCCGATGGCCATGCCCATCGGGAGCGTTAAGCCCACTGCGCTGATGATGGAGGCTGTGCAGTTGCAGGTTAGGTGAGGTCATCCCCGGCGACCCGGCTCAAGCTCGGACAAAGCGTGACCAGACAGTGGCCAGGCCATCTAGCGTCGGTCGACCGCTTCCCGCCTATATGGCGTGCTTACATCTGCCTCACGGGCCCAGCATCGCCAACGGCACGACCATTACGCCGTCTGGCCGGGTGTACGCGTGGCCGCCGACGGTCACAACCATCAGCCCGGCTGGGGCGCGTGTCCTTGTCGTGTCGATGTTCTCCCGGAACCGGATGAGGCTGGAGGCGGCTACGTCAACTTGCGAGGCGCCCAGCTTCACCTCAATCGCAAGCCAGCGTCCATCAACGGCTTCGACGATCGCGTCTACTTCCAGGTTGGCGCTGTCGCGGTAATGGCTTACGGTGGCGTCGGCGCGTTGCGCGTAAACACGTAGATCGCGAATGACGAGTGACTCGAACAGCAACCCGAAAGTGTTCAGGTCATGCATCAACGCCTCGGTGCTCGCGCCTAATCCCGCTACGGCGAGGGCCGGGTCGACGAAATGCAGCTTGGCCCGGCGGCGTACCCGGGCTCTTGACCGCAAGTGTGGGCTCCAGCTCGGCTGCATCTCGATCACGAAGACTCGTTCAAGCAGGTTCAGGTACTCGGATATGGTTTCGGATCTTGGAGGCTCAGCTCCGCCACCCACATCGGTTGCGATGGCGGCAATGGTCGCTTCCGTGGCAACGTGACGGGCTAATGACGCAAGGGTCCGCCTTATCAGGGTCACGTCGCGTCGGTCCTGGCCCTCTAATCTTGGGATGTCTATGCGAGCCACGTCGTCCAGGTAGGAGCGGAGGAGCCGTTGTGCCTCGTCCGGTTCCAGCGACTGCATGTTCGGCCAACCGCCTTTGGCTACGAGCGCGGCCATGTCAGGCACCGTGGGGGCATAATCGGCCGCCTCCGGCGCTAGCGGTTCGGCGGCGTGGCGCCCGCCAGGAGCGTCAGAGCGGCGAGCGATGCAGAGTAATCAACCGGACGTTTGCAGCCTTGTCAGCCGGGTGTTTGCAGTACTACGAGCCGGATGTTCGCAGGTCGTGGCGCCAGCCTCGCAGGTACATGAGGCCCCAATGCACTCTTTGCAACGTGCCCTAGCTCGCCCGGTGCCTCGCCCGCGCCCGAAGCCGCCACACCACCCACGCCGCCAGCAAAGCGAACACCACGGCCCACAGCACTAACTCGAACCGGTCGACCACATCGAGCACCAGCTCCCACCGGGCGCCTAAGAGGTACCCCGCCAGCAGCAGCGCGCTGCTCCACAGCGCCGTGCCAAGCAGCGTGTACAGCGCGAACGGCCCGAACGGCATGCGCGCCACGCCGGCCGGTAGCGAGATGAGGCTGCGTATGCCGGGCACGAAGCGGCCCCAGAACACCACCTTCACGTCATGCTTCTGAAAGAACTTGAGAGCCTGATCGTAGTCGCTTATCTGCAGCAGCACGTAGCGGCCGTAGCGGCCTATGAAGGCGCGCACCTTGGCGTCGCCTAGTTGCCGTCCCAGCCAGTAGAAGGCGGTTGTGCCAACGAAGCCGCCCACGGCGGTGGCCAGCAGCACGAGCGGGCCGTTCAGCCTATCGGCGGCCACCAAGAAGCCGGCGAAGGGCA
>Ga0265293_10005611_pt1 | contig 20790 bp, 20 predicted proteins | sample Munlanlewell138R_FD_192505 | JGI IMG/M metagenome (GOLD analysis project Ga0265293, IMG submission 192505) | Leachate microbial communities from a municipal landfill in Southern Ontario, Canada - Leachate well 138R | ecosystem: Engineered > Solid waste > Landfill > Unclassified | place: Canada... | reverse complement strand
AGGGCGGTGCCGCCGTAGGAGACGAAGGGCAGCGGGATGCCGGTCAGGGGCATCATCCGCAGGATGCCGCCCACGTTGATCAGCATCTGGAACGCGATCCAGGCGAACACGCCCATCGCGATCAGCGATCCGAACTGCGTGTCGGACCGCCTCGCGATGTTGATGATCCGCACCAGCAGCACGACGAAGAGCAGCATCACCACGCTGACGCCGATGTACCCCAGCTCCTCGCCGATGATCGCGAGCACGCCGTCCGTGTGGGAGCCGGGGACATAGAAGAACTTCTGTCGCGAGACGCCCAGCCCGAGGCCGGTGAACCCGCCCGATCCGAACGCCACCAGCAGCTGGATGGCGTGGAACCCCACGCCGGTCGGGTCCGACTCGGCGTCGAGGAACGCCGTGATGCGGTCCATCCGGTAGCCCTGCATCAGCGTGAAGATGAGCGCGCCGAAGAGGCCCGTGGCCAGCAGCACCAGGACGTGGAACAGCCGCGCCCCGGCGACGAAGAACAGCGTGCCGGTGATCGCCGCGACCATGATCGCGGTGCCGAGGTCCGGCTGCGCCATGATCAACGCACCGACCAGGCCGACCATCCCCACGAACGGGTACACCCCGAGCGACAGGTCATGGATGACGTCGCCCTTCGCGGAGAGCCAGGCCGCCATGTAGATGAGCACGGCGAGCTTCGCGAGCTCGGAGGGCTGTAGCGGCGGCACGCCCGGGCCCAGCGAGACCCAGGACTTCGCCCCGTTCTGCTCCACGCCGACCACCAGGACAGCCATGAGCCCCACGAGGGCAACCAGCATGAGCAGCGGACTCAGTCCGCGCAGCAGGTGATACGGGAACCGCATCGCCACGAACATCAGCACGATGCCCACGACCATGAAGAGGCCCTGGCGCTTCACGAAGTAGTTGGGGTCCTCGAACTGCGCCTCGCCGAGGGCGTACGAGGACGAGTACACGGCGATCAGCCCGATCACCGCGATCACCAGGACGGTCGTCAGCAGCAGGTAGTCCGGCGCGTGCGCCCGACGCCGGGCGGCACTCGACGACCCCTGAGAGGTCGACCGGGAAGCGGCCTGGCGCGTCATCGCGGAGGCGGGACGGCTCATCGGAGCGCCTCCACCGCCGCGCGGAACGCCGCGCCCCGGATCTCGAAGTTGCGGTACTGGTCGAAGGAGGTCGCGGCCGGCGAGAACAGCACGACGTCGCCGGACTGCGCGAGGCGGTGCGCGGCGCGCACAGCCTCCTCGACGGTCTCGACTTCCTCGACGTTCCCCATGCCCGTGGCGAGGCCTGCCTCGCGCACCGCGCGGGCGTACATGTCGCCGGACTCGCCGAACGTGACCACGGCCCGGCAGCGCGAGGCGCACTCGCGCGCCATCTCCTCGACCGGCAGTTGCTTGTCCCGCCCGCCGAGGAGCAGGACCACGGGTTCGGTGAACGACCGCAGCCCCGCGAGCGTGCGCTCCGGGGCGGTCGCGATGGAGTCGTTGACGTACGTGACGCCCTCGATCGTGGCAACGGGTTCGAGGCGGTGCGGGACGCCCGTGAATTCGCGCGCGGTGCTGCGCGCCGCGTCCAGCGAGACGCCGATCTGCGTCGCCACGGCGACGGCGGAGAGGTAGTTCTCCACGTTGTGGTCGCCGCGAAGCGCGAGCTCGTGGCGGTCGATGACTGCCGTCGAGGCGCCGGCGCTCACCTGGACGACCGTGTCGCCCTCGAGCATCACGCCGTCGCCCGACAGCGCGCCTCGCATCGATGTGCCGAGGATGCGCGCCGGGGTGGCGTCCGCGAAGCCGCGTGCGACCTCGTTGTCCTGGTTGAGGACGGCGATGTCCTCGGCGCCCTGGAACTCCACGATCCGCCGCTTGAGCGCGACGTAGTCCTCCCACGAGAACCGATCGAGGTGGTTCGGGGTCACGTTGGTGACGCAGGCGAGGTGCGGGCTGACCTGCACGCGGTCCAGCTGCGTGTGGGACATCTCCACGACGACGCGCGTGTCCGCCTCGATCTGCGGGAGCAGCGAGAGCAGACCAATGCCGATGTTGCCGCCCATCACGTGCGGGACGCCCTCGTCCTCCAGCATGGAGGCGACCAGCGCCGTCGTGGTCGTCTTGCCGGCGGAGCCGGTGATGCCGGTGACCGGGGCAGGGCAGCGCTGCATGAACAGCTCGAGCATGGTGGACACGGGGATGCCAGCCTCGGCCGCTGCGGCGACCGCGGGGTTGTCAGAGGGCACCCCTTGCGAGACCAGCACCACGTCCGCGTTCCTCGCATCCTCCGGCCGGTTCGCGCCCAGCGAGAGCCGGGCGTCGCACTCCGCGATGGCGTCCAGCGCCTCGCGCAGTTCGTCCTCGCTCCGACGGTCGGACACGGTCACGCGAGCGCCCTCGGCGGACGCGAAGCGCACGAGGTCAATGCCCTCGATGCCGAGCCCGATCACTGTCACACGCGCTCCCGCCAGGTTCTGCATATGTGTCATAGCGGGTAAGCCGAATTTATCAACACGGTATAGCACACCCGCCGAGCCACTGACAGCACCTCGGAGGCCTCGGCGGCGCGTGAATCCGTCATACCGACTCGTTCCTGCCTCATACGGACAGCGCCAGCGCCACGCCGACCATCGCGGCGGCGATCCCCACGAGGTACAGGCGCATCACCACCTGCGGCTCGGACCAGCCGATGAGCTCCAGGTGGTGGTGCAGGGGGGCCTTCCGGAACAGGCGGCGCCCGCCGGTGACCTTGAAGTACGCGACCTGGAGGATGTCCGAGGTGGCCTCCGCCACGAACACCGCGCCGATGACCGGCAGCAGCAGCCAGTGGCCCGTCATCAGCCCCACCGTCGCGAGGGCGGCTCCGAGCGGGAGGGCGCCTGTGTCGCCCATGAAGACGGATGCCGGGTGCGCGTTGAACCAGAGGAACCCGAGGAGCGCGCCCACCACGGTGAAGCAGAACACCGCGAGGAAGTCCTGTCCCTGCCCGAAGGCGATCACCCCGTACGCGCCGAAGGCGAACGCGGCGAGCCCGCCCAGGAGTCCGTCCAGCCCGTCCGTGACCGCGACCGCCGTGGTGCCTGCGAACACGACCATGAAGGCGATCGCGATGTAGACATAACCGAGCTCGAACTGGCCGGCCCACGGGATGTTGATGCTCTGGGCGTCCAGGCCCCAGTACATGCTCCCGGCGACTACCGCGGAGAGCAGGGCGATGAGGACGAACTTCACCCGCCACGAGAGCCCTCGGTACGGCCCGCCGACGAGCGAGCCGAGGTCGTCCCAGAACCCGACGAGGGTCATCGAGACGACGACCATGGTCGGCAGCAGGATCGAGCGGCGCTCGAAGACGAGCTCGCCGTTGCGCCACTCGAAGAGGTTCGTGAGCACGGTGACGATGGCGACCGTCGCCCAGATGAACGCGCCGCCCATGGTGGGCGTGCCCGCCTTGATCATGTGGCTGGAGGGCTGGTCCTCCGAGATCGCCTTGCCGAGCTTCTTGGTGCGCAGCCACGACACCGTCGGCCGCCCGAGCGCGAGCGCGAGGAGGAACGCACCGCCACCGGAGAGCAGCGCTTCGATCATCGAGCGTCCCCATCCTTCGTCCCGGAAGACTCGGCGGCGTCTGCCTCGAACGCCGCGACCACGGCGTCCAGCCCGAGGGCATGCGAGCCCTTGATGAGGACGGCGTCGCCCGGGCGGACGAGCGCCTGCAGCAGGGCGGCGGCCTCCTCGCGGGAGGAGGCGTGGTGCACCTCGCCGTGGCCGGTGCGCTGCGCGGTCTCGCCCAGGTGGCGCGCGTGCTCGCCGAGGGTCACCAGTGCGTCGAGGACCTCGCCGGCGCGTTCGCCCACCCGTTCGTGCTCGTAGCGGGCCGCCTGCCCGAGCTCGAGCATGTCGCCGAGCAGGGCGATGTGGCGTCCGGGCATCTCGTCCAGCAGGTCCAGCGCCGCCAGCATGGAGGCCGGCTGGGCGTTGTAGGTGTCGTCCACGATGCGCGTGCCGTCCGGCAGCGCGATCACGCGCATCCGTGTCGGCACGTCGAGCGACTCGATGCCGTCAGTGACCGCGCGTAGCGACATGCCGTCCGCGAGGCCCGCCGCGGCGCCCGCGAGCACGTTCGAGACGAGGTGGGCGCCCGGCAGGCGGACGTGCAGCCGGCGCGACTCGCCCTGGAACTCCAGGGTGAAGCGGAAGCCCTCGGCTCCCAGCGACTGGAGGTCAGCGCCGCGCACGTCGGCGCCAGATCCGAGTCCGAACCAGACCACGCGCGCCCTCGTGTGGGGCGCCATCGCCTTCACCAGCGGATCGTCCGCGTTCAGCACGGCGACGCCGTCCGAGGGCAGCGCCTCCGGCAGCTCACGCTTCGCGGCGGCGATCGCCTCCATCGAGCCGGCTCGCTCGAGGTGGGTGGGGCCCACGTTCAGGACGATGCCGGTGCGCGGCTGCGCCCAGCGGCAGAGCGTGGCGATCTCGCCGCGCGTGTACATGCCCATCTCGATCACCGCGCGTTCCGTCTCGGGGCGCAGTTCGAGCAGGCAGAGCGGGACGGAGATCTCGTTGTTGTAGTTCAGGGGGTTCGCCTGCACGCGGGACGCCCGCCCGAGGATCGCGGCCGTGATCGCCTTCGTCGTCGTCTTGCCGACCGACCCGGTGATCCCCACGACCTCCAGCGGCAGCACCGCCCGCCATGCTGCCCCCAGCTCCTGGAGCGCGGCCAGCGTGTCGTCCACGAGGAAGACCGCGACGTCCTCGGCTTCGGCGAGCGCGGCGACCTCGGGCAGCCCGCGGCTCACGAGGACGCCCCGGGCGCCGGCGCGCACGGCGGCGGCGGCGAAGTCGTGTCCGTCCACGCGCTCGCCCTGGAGCGCGACGAAGAGGTCGCCCGGGCCCGCCTGTCGCGAGTCGATCACGGCGCGGGTGAACTCGGGGACGGCGGGACTGTGGACAACTTCGGAGGGCGCAGGACGCCGCAACCGCGGCCCCAGGGCCGCGGTGATGAAGTCGGTGTCCAGTCGAGGTGCAGGCGCGCTCATGGCTGCGCCACCATGGGCTTCGAGGGTGGGATCCGAAGGTACGCCATGATCTGCGGGGCCAGGTCCGCGAAGACCGGCGCCGCCACCTGCCCGCCGAGGTTGAGGCCGCCGCTGGGCTGGTCGATCTTCACGAGCACGGAGATCGCGGGGTCGTCGTAGGGGATGAACCCGGCGAACGAGGCGATCGTGGAGTCGATGTCGTACCCGGTGGGGATCGAGACCAGCGTGGTCCCGGTCTTGCCGGCGACCTCGTAGCCCGGCACCTGCGCGCCGTGGCCCCACTCCTGGCCCTCGACCACGTCGTGCATCAGGTCGTACGTCGTGCGGGCGGCCTCCTCGGAGATGACGCGGCGCACCTCCACCGGCTCGTAGGTGCGGACGTCCTCCGGCGTGACGACCTTGGAGACGATGTAGGGGCGCATGAGGATGCCGCCGTTGGCGATGGAGTTGACGGCGGTCAGCATCTGCAGCGGCGTCACCGCGAGACCCTGGCCGTACGAGTTCGTCGCGAGGTCCACCGGGTACCAGTCCGGATCGGCCGGCGTGCGGTAGGTGCCCTCGGCCTCCCCGGAGAGCCCGACGTGCGTCGACTCACCGAGGCCGAACTTGCCGAGGTAGTCGTAGAACTTGTCGGCGCCGATCATCTCGGCCAGCCACACCGCCCCGGTGTTGAGGGACTGCTGGAGGTACTCACGCACGGAGACGATGCCGTGCGCCATCAGGTCCCAGTTCCGGATCGTGTACCCGCCTACCTCGACGGCGCCCGTGTCCTCGTAGGAGCTCTCCGGGCCGACCAGGCCGAGGTCGATCGCGACTGCGGTGGTGAGGGTCTTGAGGACGGAGCCGGGCTCGTACAGGTCCGTGACCGCGTGGGTCTTGACCAGCTTGTCCAGGTCCTCGTTGTTCAGGTCGACCTGCGTCAGGTCCACGGCGGGGCTGGACGCCATCGCGAGGATCTCGCCGGTGTGGGGGTTCATCACGATGATCGAGCCGCTGCGCGCGTTGTACTGCGCGAGCGCCTCGGACAGGGTCTGCTCCACGATCGCCTGGATGAACCGGTCGATCGTGAGCTGCACCTCGCCGCCGCTGACCGGCTCCTTCGTCTGCTGGTGGCTGAAGGCGATCGGCCGCCCGAGGGCGTCCCGCTCCATCGTGGTCCAGCCGTCGTGCCCCTGCAGGGTGGTGTTGAAGTCCGACTCCACGCCCCAGAGCCCCTCGCCGTCCCGTCCGATGTAGCCGATGAGCGGCCCGGCGAGGCTGCCCTCCGGGTAGATGCGCTTGGCGGAGGGGATCAGGCGGATGCCCCAGAGGTCGCGCTCCTGCAGCTCCAGTCCGGTGGCGTAGTCCATCTGGCGCTGCACCAGCACGTCGCCCGCGTCGGCGTCCGTGCCCATGTCGAACAGCTCGCCCGGGTTCATGCCCATGAAGTCGGCGAACGCACTCGCGGAGGCCAGCGCCTTCTCGCGGTCGCGCCACAGGAAGCGGTCGATGTAGACATCCCAGGTGTCCACGGACGTGGCGAGGGGATACCCGGTCGCGTCGAGGATGGCGCCGCGTGGCCCGGGGAGCGTCGCCGCGCCCTGGCGCGTGACGGCCGCCTGCTCCAGGTAGTCCTCGTGGTTCAGGATCTGCACCTGGTAGAGGCGCACCATGACCGCCGCGATCGAGGCGAGCACGAGGATCGTGAGCGTCCAGTGACGCCACGTGAGCTGATCGGTGCGCTTCCTCGTCACATCCGGCCCGATCTCTGGCGGTCATGTCCCGGCGGATCCGTCCGTCCGGGCCTCGATGGGTGCTGATGCGCGACTGATCGCGCGGGCGCTAGTGGCGTCCCATTCCTGCTGCTGTTCCTCCCGAAACCCGGCCCTACTGGAACCCGGGGAGGGAGCCGATGAACTCCTCCCACCACGTCGGTTCGGGCGGGGTCTCCTGCTCGGGGATCTCGACGTAGCGGCGGGGTAGCGGCACCACTTCCGGCGCCGGCGTGTCCACGGTGATCGAGAGGTCGTCGACGGGCGGGACCATGCCCAGGCGTGACTCCGCCTGCTCCCGCAGGTGTTCGAGGTTGGAGGACTCCGCGACCTGCGCCTCCAGCAGCCGGATCTCGGCGTCGAGCGACTCGCGCTCCGTCTGCAGGGCGCGGAGCTGGTAGCCGACCTCCGCGACGCGGCTCGTCTGGAGCACCTGGAAGATGCCCGCCGTGGCCACCGTGAGCATCGCGACCGCCACGATCATGGTGTTGGAGATGCGCCGTCGCGCCACGCCCCAGCCACTCGGGAGGGCGCGCGCGCGCTCCGAGGGCCGAGCGACGCCCGTGGAGGCGCCGTTCACGCCCGGCGTGACTCGGCCGGTAGCGCGCCCCGCGACACGGTCCGTGACGCGGTCGGCGATACCGACGGTGGACTGCGCTCCCGGGATGCGAGGGCGCAGCGGCCCGCGGCCGGCTCCAGGTACTGCGGCCATCAGGCGGCCTCCCCGACCGGTGCGAGGCGCTCCGCCACGCGGAGGCGGGCGGAGCGGGCGCGCGGGTTCGCGTTCACTTCGTCGAGGGTGGGACGCAGCGGCCGTCGGGTGACCTCGCGCAGCGTCGCGCGGTGGTCACAGGTGCAGACGGGCTGCTGCGGCGGGCAGATGCAGTCCTTCGCATGCAGGCGGAAGAACTCCTTCACGCGCCGGTCCTCCAGCGAGTGGAAGGAGATCACGACCAGCCGCCCTCCGGGCGCCTTCAGGAGCTGACGCGCCGCGTCGAGGGCGACATCGAGCTGCTGGAGCTCCTCGTTCACCGCGATCCGCAGAGCCTGGAAGGTCAGCGTGGCGGGGTGGATGTCGCGCGCCCGGCCACGCCCCACCGCCGCCTCGATGGCGGCGACAAGCTCCTTCGTCGTGCGGATCGGGCGGCGCTCCACGATCGCGCGGGCGATCCGGCGGCTGCGCCGCTCCTCGCCGTATTCGTAGATGATCGAGGCGAGCGACGCCTCGTCGGTGCGGTTCACGAGGTCGGCGGCGGAGGTCTCGGCGTCGGGATCCATGCGCATGTCGAGCGGTTCGTCGCGCTGGAAGGAGAACCCGCGCCCGGGCTGCTCCAGCTGCAGGGAGGAGACGCCGACGTCGAACAGGACGCCGTCCACCTCCGTGAAGCCGTGCTCCTCGGCGATCTCCGCGAGGTCGCCGAACGCGCCGCGCGCGATGACGACGGCGTCGCCGTAGGCGCTCAGGCGCTCGGAGGCGACGAGGATGGCGTTCGGGTCGCGGTCGATGGCGAGGAGTCGCCCGGGAGCGCCCTCGGACGTCGCGGCTTCGAGGATCGCGGCGGAGTGGCCGCCGAGCCCGGCGGTCGCATCGACATAACGCCCGCCGGAAGCCACCGCGAGGCCCTCGAGGGCCTCGCGCAGCATCACCGGCTCGTGGCGTGGTGCATACCCGTGAGGGCGACCTGAGTCGCCGCCCTCAGTGGCCGCAGACCACTCGGGATGTCGGGGCGGCAAGGGGGTGGCTGGTGTCATGCACCATCCTCGGCGGCAGCTCTCTCGAGTGCCGCTTGCTCCCCCGCCCAGTCATCAGGATGCCACAATTCGAGGTAATCGCCACAGCCGATGATCAATACTTTTCCACCGAGGTTTGAGCGGTCTCGGATCTGGGGCGGGACCAGGATGCGGCCCTGCTTGTCCAGGTCGACGGCGTAGGCCTCGGGGAGGAAGGCGCGGCGTGTGCGGCGGGCTTCCGGGCTGCGGTTACCGTCCTCGGCGCCCAGCCGGCGCTGGACCTCGGCCTCGAACGTGCCGTTCGTATACATCTCGACCGCGCCCTCGGGTCCGACCCGGAGGACGCCTCCATCGACGAACGCGCGCCGGTAGCGGGCGGGGATAGCTACACGGCCGCGCTCGTCGATGGCGTGCTCGAAGGTGCCGAAGAAGAACACACCCGCCACCTTCGATCACTGATGTGTCGTGGGCGGGGGTTTCTCCCCCATTTCCCCCCACAACGACCCGCAACGTACCACCCAGCGCCCCAGGCATGCAATAGCGCACCCAATCGCTTTTCCGTGACGACCACGTCGAGGGCTGCCGCGCCCCCTCGGGGGGTCCGGAGCGCACAAACGCAGGACGCGCCCCGAAGGGCGCGTCCTGGTGTGAGAGCAAGGCTCGAGGACTACATGGGCCGCACGGGCCCTAGGCGGCAGCGCGCCGCTTCCGGCCGAAGAGGATGAAGCCGCCGATGGCGAGCACGACGGCGATGGCGCCGATGAGCAGCCCGGCCATCATGAGGGTGGACAGACCTTCTCCGCCGACCTCAGAGCGGGCGGTCAATGTCCGAGGCGCGTCCGAGCCGGTCTGAGTCCAGACCAGCGTCCCGTCTTCCTCGACCTCGTCGGCGTTGTGCTCGACGACCTCGCCCGGAAGGTTGAGGCGGGTGGTGATGGTGGTCTGTTGGAGGAACATGGCGGCCATGCCGGCCATGTCCCCGTCCTCTCCGGAGAGTTCGGAGAGGGCGGCCGGATCGATGGCAACGCCCGTCTGCTCGAACACCCAGGTGTCGCCGTCGCGGCGCAGGGTGGGTGTCTGGCCGGCCATCTCGATCATCGATCCCATGTCGTCGTCGTCCGGCATCGCCGCGCGCAGGGCCTCGCCCTTCGCGGCGACGGCGGCGCCGAAGTCGTCCGAGGCGTCCACGTGGACGGTGAAGACGAACCCGACCCCCTCCTCCTCGCTGGAGAAGAACTCGATCTCCCCGTCATCGCCCAGGGCTTCGCGAAGCTGGGCCATCTCCGGTTCTTGCTCCATCTCCTCGATGGAGGGCATCTCCTCGCCGAACGAGGTGGCCAGTTCCGCGGGGATCGCGATCCGCGTGGTCTGGGATCCCGAGCCGTCCGCGTTCACCTCGTAGGTGGTCTCGACGCCGAAACAGGCGGAGAGCAGGAGGATGGCGGGCGCGATGAGCGCCAGGGTGAGACGTCGCTTCACGGAAGACCTCGAGGAGTAAGCGGGGCTGGATGCGCGCCGAGGTTATCAGCGACGCCTTGTTAGGATCGCTCTCCGAGAGAGTCGGCCTCATTACCTCACGGGCGTAGGGGTATCCGCTCCAGCCCAGGGAGTCCCTATGCCGCACACCGCCGCCATCCTCACCGTCTCCGACCTCGGCGCCTCCGGGCAGCGCGAGGACACCGCCGGCCCCGCCGCCGCGCAGGTGCTGGCAAACGCGGGGTTCGAGGTGGTGGAACGCGCGCTGGTGCCGGATGACCAGGTGAAGATCGTGGAGCGGCTGGAGGACTGGGCCGCGTGCGACATCGCCCTCGTAGTGACCTCGGGCGGGACGGGCCTCACCGAGCGCGACCGCACCCCGGAGGCCACGCGGCTGGTCGTCCAGTACGAGGTCCCCGGCATCCCGGAGGCGATGCGCGCCGCGTTCGCGCAGCGTCTGCCCACCTCGATGCTTTCGCGCGGCATCGCCGGCGTCCGTAACCGGACGCTGATCGTGAACCTGCCGGGGAGCGAGACAGCCGTGCGCGAGAACCTGGAGGTCATCCTCCCGGTGCTGCATCACGCCTGCGACCAGGTCCGTGGCGAGACGCCTGAGGTGGCTGCGACGCACGACGAGATCCAGAAGCGCGACGACAACGAGCCGCGCTGAGCCTCACCCTGCGCTTCCGGGGCGCTAACCTCGCGCGATGCGCTTCGACATCCTCACGATCTTCCCCGGCATGTTCGAGGGCCCGCTCTCGGAGTCGATCCTCGGGCGTGCGCGGGAGGCCGGGCACATCTCGGTCCACCTCCACGACCTGCGCGACTGGGCGCACGACCGCCACCGCACCGTGGACGACTACCCTTTCGGGGGCGGCGCCGGGATGGTGATGAAGCCTGAGCCCCTGTTCGAGGCGATCGAGGCGATCACTGCGCAGGACGCCGTCCCCCCGTACCGCGTCTTCCTCACCCCGCAGGGCCGCCGCCTCGATCGTGCGCTCGTCACCGATCTCGCCGGGCACGAGCGCCTCCTGCTGATCTGCGGGCGCTACGAGGGCATCGACGAGCGCGTGCTGGAGCACGCCGTCGATCTCGAGGTCTCCATCGGCGACTTCGTCGTCTCGGGCGGCGAGCTCCCGGCGATGCTGCTCCTTGATGCCGTCGCCCGGCAGGTGCCCGGCGTCCTCGGCTCCGAGGGATCGCTGGAGGAGGAGTCGTTCGACCACGGCCTGCTGGAGTACCCGCAGTACACGCGCCCCGCGGAGTACCGCGGCCTGTCCGTCCCCGAGGTCCTGCTCTCCGGCAACCACGCCGCGATCGAGGCCTGGCGCCGCGTCCAGCGCATCGAGCGCACGTCGGCGCGCCGCCCGGACCTCCTGCCCATCGCCGACCTCACCCCGCAGGAGCGCGCCGCGCTGGAGGGCGACCCCGGCTTCGCGCAGCGCCGCGTCGGCGACACGATCTTCCAGGTCCGCGTCGCCGCCGTCGCGATCCACGAGGGTCGTGTGCTTCTCCACCGCACCGCTGGCGACTCGATCTGGTCGCTTCCGGGGGGCCGCCTCCGCGTCGGCGAACGCGTCGAGGACGCCGTCCGTCGTGAGCTGCGCGAGGAGGCCGGCATGAAGGCGGAGCCGGGCGAGGTCCTCTGGGTGGATGAGGCGTTCGCAGAGTGGCGCTCCGCCATCGACGGCCCCGGCCGCGGCGAAGTCCTCCTCCACCACGAGATCGGCGTCTACGTCGCCGCCACGGTCCCCGAGCGATTCACCCGCCGCGACACCTTCCGCGGCGCCGAGCTCGCCGGCACCCCCGACGAGTTCGCCCTCGAGTTCCGCTGGGTCGCCTCCGCGGACCTCGATGCGCTCGATGTGCGCCCCACGCGGATCGTGCCTGCACTGCGGGGGCAGATGGCGGGGCTGTGAGGCCTCTCGACGCTACGGCGGGCCGTTGCATACACTTTCCCTTCGCGCGCCCGCCTGAGTGGTTGGAGCGCAGCACCTTTCGCATCCAACCCACGGGGGACATGACCATGACCGTAGACCTGCGTGAACTCGCACAGCCCCGCCCGGAGGGCATGAGCGACCTGCCCGAGTTTGGCGCCGGCGACACCGTCCGCGTCATGGCTCGCGTGGTCGAGGGGAACCGCGAGCGGCTGCAGCCCTTCGAGGGCGTGGTCATCCGCGTGAAGAATGGCCCCGCCGGGAACTTCACGGTTCGCCGCATCGCCTCCGGCGTCGGCGTGGAGCGGACGTTCCCGTTCAACAGCCCTCGGCTGGATTCCATCACCGTCACCCGCCGTGGCCGGGTCCGCCGTTCGAGGCTCTACTACCTCCGCGGGCGCACCGGTCGTGCCGCGCGGGTCAAGGAAGCGCGCCGTACACCAAAGGCGTAGCCCTCGCCGTTTGAGGTCAGACGAGAAGCGCCGGGCAATGCCCGGCGCCTCTGTTTGCTGCGTGCGTGCGTTCCTCGGAGCTACGCGCGGCGCATCAGCGACTCGATCGGCTGGAGGCACCTCAACCCGTCGAGGGGGGCACCCTTCGCCATCGCCAGCACCGCAATGCGGCCGAGTCCGCTCATGTCCGTCAGCGTCTCGGCGGCGCGGCGCTCGGCGGCGTAGCGATGGACGTCCTCGTGGGCGCGCTCGCCCGCCGCGCGGAGGGCGTCCGCGAGGCCGAGGACGGAGAGTGCCTCGGCCTGCGTGGTGAGGGGTGCGGACTCGAAGCCCTCCTGCGCGGCGGCGGTGGCGAGGGTGGTGAAGTCGACGTGGTAGGTGAGGTCGGTGCGGCCGGGCTGGCCGAGGGGATCCGGCTGTGGGCTGTGGCCGCGGAACGCCATCAGCGTGCCCTGCGTCCGCCACGAGGCGTAGAGCTCGCGCGCCTCGTAGCCGTAGTCGGTCGTGAGGATGTAGCCGCGCTCGACGCGGGCGGCGAAGCGTTGCATCGCGTCGCGGGCGGCGAGGCCGACCTCGGCAGTCGCGCCCTCGCCGGGGCGGAGGCCGAGGGCGTCGAAGTACGCCGCGATCGCCGCCGTGCTCGTCTCACCGGCTTCGAGGGCGAGACGGCCTCCCTCGCTCGTGACGTAAAGCTCGCGGGGGTCGTCGCCCTCGCGCTCCATGAGGTGGATGGGGAGGGCGTCAAAGAACTCGTTGGAGATGACGATGCCCGTCACCCGCCCGGGGCGGGCGAGCCAGTCCTCGGTCAGGGCGTGCTCCACCTCGTACGCCGGGGGCGCAAAGCCGCGGGCGGCGAGGGTGGCGCGCTGCTGGTCCAGGCGGTGCGGGTGGCCGTCGAGGACGGTGGGGCGGGCTGCCTCGAAGCACTCCGGGGCGCGGGCGCGGAGCCACGTGAGGATGGCGGCCATGAACGCCCCGGAGCCGGCGCCGGGCTCCACGAGCGCGAACTCCTCCGGCCGTCCGAGGCGTTCCCAGCACTCGAGGATCTGGCGCGCCCAGAGGTACCCGAAGATCGGGTGGACCTCCGGGCTGGTCTCGTAGTCGCCGTCCTTGCCCCAGCGGAGGTCCTTCCGGCTGTAGTACCCATGCTCCGGGTGCCCCAGCGCGAGGCCCATGAACTCCGCGAAGGTGATGCGCCCGCCCTCCCGTGCGATCGCGTCGAGGATCACCGGGAGCAGGGGCGTGCTCTCCGCGGCGAGCGCGAACTCGTCGGCCAGGGCGAAGTCGTCGGCCTCCGCGAAGTTGTGGGGGTTGTCGGTCACTTGGGTCCTCAGAGCGCGTTCAGCACGGAGAGCCGGTTGCTGACCACAGCATCCACGTTCCACGACGAGAGTTCGAGCGCACGGTCCACGTCGTCCACGGTCCACGTGCCCACGTACCCGGCGCGCTGGCGGAGGGCGTCGAGGACCTCGCGCGTGCGGAGCAGGCTCTGGCGCACCGTCACGGGTGTCGCCTCGATGCGGCCGTCGTCGACGTCGCGGACGAAGCGCCGGAGCTGCCTCGCGCTGCGGATCGAGTAGGCCACGTTCAGGCCCGGCAACCACTCGCGTAGCCGGTCCGCGATGCGCCATGACTCGCAGGTCACGTGGATGTGCGAGAAGTCGTCCAGCTGGAGGGCCAGCGTCCGCGCGAGGTCTGGTGCGGGGTCGCCGAACCACGACCGTAGGTCGATCACGAACTCCGACTGCCCCTGTACGGCCTCCAGGATCACCTCGAGCGGTACGCGCTCCACCCCGCGGGCGACCCCGTGGTTCCCGAGGAGGAACCGGCCGATCGGCCGCTCGTGATGGGCGAAGAGCCTCCCGTTCATCACCCAGATGTCCGCCTCGATCGCGTCCACGGAGGGGTGACTGCTCAGGTGCAGGAGGTCGTGGAAGTTCCCCGCGCGGTGGAGGATGCGGACCGGAGGCATGAGGTCAGGCTACAGCGTCCCGGGAGCGCTCGACGGGGTGCGTGCCTCGGCGGTGACCGCGACGAGCCGGGCCCTATCCGCCGATGCCGAGCACCTGCACGAAGACGGAGCGCGGGCGGGCGTGGTCCAGCTCGACCAGGAAGACGCTCTGCCACTCCCCGATGTGCGCGGCACCCGCGTGTACGGGGAGGGTCTCACTGGCGCCGAGGAACATGTGCTGGCAGTGCGCATGGCCGTTCGCGCACTCACGGTCCGTCATGTTGTGCGTGCGGATCGAGAAGTCGTTGTGCTCGTAATAGTCGCCGGCGGGGGCGAGGCGAGAGAGCACTCGGGCCATGTCGTTCAGGAGTAGCGGCTCGTGCTCGTTCAGGACCACCGCGGCGGTGGTGTGGTTGGACATCACGACCGCCTGGCCGAACTGCACCCCGGACCGTGCGATCACGTTCTGCACGTCTGCCGTGATGTCGATGAACTCCAGCGCGTGCTGCGTCTCGTACTCGATCGTCTCTGCGTACGCGACGAACGAGGATGCCGGCGTCACCGCCGAGTGCAGCGGGCGGACGTTCGAACGCGAAACGCTGTCGACCATGAGGCGTCTTTCGAGCGGCAGGATCAGAGCGACCGGGCGAGCATCGAGCGTACCAGCGGCCCTCCTGCCGGGCCAGAACGAGCCGGTCAGGTGGAACGAAGCAGGGGAGGTCTACCCTCCGCCGACGCCGGTGGAGCCGTGCCCTCCGGCGCCGCGATCGGTGTCGTCCAGGGTGGAGACCTCGGTCCACTCGACGGGGGCGAGGCGGGTGACGACGAGCTGGGCGACGCGGTCGCCGTCGCGGACGGTGAAGGGGGCTGCTTCCGGGAGGCAGTACAGGGTCACCATCAGCTCGCCGCGATAGTCCGCGTCGATCGTGCCGAAGGTGGCCATGACGCCCCTGGAGGAGAGGCCGGAGCGCGGGCGGATCTGGACGTCGGCGTCCGCGGGGGCCGCGATCGCGATGCCGCACGGGACACGCACGGGCATGGTCCCCACCTCGATCGGTGCGTCGATGCACGCGTGGAGGTCGTATCCGGAGGCCAGCGAGGTCTGACGCGTGGGGATGCGCGCGCCTTCAAAGAGGCGGCGGAACTGGATGGGGATGGGGCGCTGGCTCATCCGCGACAGCCTAGTGACGCGTTCGCCATCTGTACCGTGATCGTCCACCGACTTACGCACAAACCAACGACCCACCTCTCGGCGGGTCGTTGGTGTTGGTGACATTCGCCCAAGATCGGGCCGAGATTCAGGCGGTCGCCTTCTGGAGGCCCTTGCCCTTCTTCGGGGTCAGGATCTCGACGGGGTAGACCTTCTTCTTGAGCATCTCCCGCGGCGGGTCGATGTAGATGGCGGACCAGCCACAGGACTGCTCGCAGAGGCGGCAGCCGACACACTTCTTGGGGTCGACGGTCGCCATGCCGTAATAGTCGTGGTGGTTCGGCGCGTCCTGCAGGGACAGCGCTTCGAACGGGCAGATGTTGATGCACAGCTCACAGCCGGAGCCGATGCAGTTCTCCTCCACGATCTTCGCCAGGGGCAGCTCGCGGCGGGGGAACGTGCGGCAGAGGTCCCCGAACTCGTCGAGGATCGCCTCGGGCGGGCAGACCGCGCCGCAGGCACCGCAGTCGATGCAGACCTCGGCGTCGATGACGTGGAGTTCGTTGCGGAGACCGGAGATCGCCTCGACCGGGCACTTCTTCACGCAGGCCGTACAGCCGATACAGGTCTCAATGATCTTGTAGGCCAAAGCAGCACCTTCCGGTGGATTGGGTCCGCCAGGCACGTTACGCCGAACGGCCCGGACGCGCTACGCGCAACCGTAACACTGGCGAGGATGAGCATCAAGAATCGAGAAGTCGTCTACACCGTATCAGACCGCCGAGACAGGACCCCCGCGCGCCCTCGGCGTGGCTACGCGGCGAAGCACGCCACGAGCTGGTTCACGTCCACGGGCCGGTCGAGGAGTTCCACGTTCGCCGCGAGGGCGTCCTGTCCCCGCATCGAGCGTTCCGGGATCAGCAGGATGCGGGCGGTCGGCGCGGCCTCGCGGAGGCGGGCGGCGAAGCGGGCTTCCCCGGCGCCGGGGCCACCGGCGACAACCACGTCGTACCGCGCCCGCCGCAGCCAGTGGAGCGCAGGCTCCGCCTCCACGCCGAGGTCCACGCTCAGGCCCATCTCCTGGAGGATGAGCGTGGTCGCGACGGCCGCGCGCGTGTCCGTCATGATCACCAGCGCTGACCTCGTGGCGGTGTGCTGGCTGCGTGGTACGGGCGCGAACCAGCTCTCGAATCCGGTCATGTCTGACGCCTCCGCGATGATTGTCGGCGCGGCCGAGGACGCTCCGCAGGCTGTGCCAGTTCCCCGCCAGGGCCGCTGGTAGACTGGCGTCATGACCCTTCCCGGGAGCGTGAACGACGGGTTCCGAGCGCTTCGGCGCCACGGAGTGCGCGTACACCTCGGACGGCTCGCGGACGCGCCGCGCATCGAAGCGGCGGGTGCGCGGGGCGACAGCCCCGATGTCCGCGTGCTCCGCCTCCGCGGCGTTGTGTGCGCGGTCTGCGCAAGCCGGACGGAAGCCGCGTTGCGCTCCGTCTCGGGCGTCGAGGTGGCATCGGTCGACCTCGAAGGGTTGCAAGCAACGGTGCGCTTCTCCCCCGGCGCACGAGTGGACGTGGCCGCGCTGCAACAGGCCGTCGAGGGCGTCGTCCTCGGGATGGGCCTCCGTCGATGGCTGGAGCGTGCCGTGTCGCGCGTCCGTCCTCGAGCGGCCGCGCATGGAGTGATCGAGGGAGCGGGGAGGTCAGGATGACAGCGAACTTCCAGGTCGGCGGGCATGTGTCCGCGGCAGGCGGCCTCTACCGCGCGATCGAGCGCGCCGTGGAGAAGGAGATGGAGACGCTCCAGATCTTCGTCAGCGCGCCTCAGACGTGGCGCGCGACGAAGCACACGGATGCGGACATCGAGAAGTTCCGGCAGGCGCACGCGGAGTCCGGTCTCGGCGAGGTGTGGATCCACAACATCTATCTCGCCAACCTCGCCACGGAGACCGACGAGCAGCTCGAGAAGTCGGTGGGTTCGGTCATCAACGCGATGCAGATCGCGGAGCGCATCGGCGCGGCCGGTGTCGTCCTCCACACCGGCTCGCACAAGGGACAGGGCATCGAGGCAGTCCTCGAGCAGGTCGTCGGGGCGATCAAGCGCATCCTCGACGAAGCGCCCGGCGAGGCGGTCCTCGCCCTGGAGACCATGGCCGGGCAGGGCGGCGCCATCGGGACGTACTTCGAGGAGCTCGGCGCGATCATCGGCGAGGTGAAGTCGCCCCGCCTGAAGACCTGCCTCGATACGGCGCACACGTTCGCTGCGGGCTACGCCATCCACACGCCCGAAGGCCTGGACGAGGCGATGGCGGAGTTCGACCGGCACATCGGCCTCGATCTCCTCGCCGTGGTCCATGCCAACGACTCCAAGATCGCCCTCGGCGGCTTCCGAGACCGTCACGAGAACATCGGCGACGGCCACATCGGCACCGCGGGGTTCGAGGCAATGGCCGCGCACCCGGCGTTCCAGGGCAACGCCTTTGAGCTCGAGGTCCCCGGCATCCCGACGGAGGAGAAGCCCAAGGGCGACGGCCCCGACATCGAGAACGTGCGCCGCCTCAAGGCGATCCGCGACTCCGCCACGCCGGCCGGTGGGAAGAGCACGAAGGCGAAGCAGGCGGCAGCGAAGGCCTGACCTTCGACACCTTCGACCCTCTGACCTGGTGGTGTCCCTCGGTCGCATCGAGGGCCTCGTGGCAGGGTTGGATCACCCAGTCCTCGAAGTACGCAGACAAGACGAGAGCGGGCCTTGCGGCCCGCTCTCTCACCAACATCTGCCGTGCGGCGGGGGTACTGATTCTCGACAGATGCGGCTTCAGTACGACTACGGAGCCCCTCCCCCAATTGCGTGGGGCCTCGCGGGAAAGTCCTGGTTACGAGGAGGCCGCGGCCTCCGCCTCCTCCGAGAAGAGGTAGTGGTAGAGCATCGCGGCGAGGACACCGCCGATGATGGGGCCGATCCACCAGACGAGCTGGTCGTCCCATGTGCCCGTCATCAGTGCCGGCCCCAGCGCCCTCGCCGGGTTCATCGCCGCACCGGTCAGCGGACCGGCCGCGAGGATGTCCATCGTGATGATCATGCCGATGGCCCAGCCGCCCAGGTTGGCGCTCCGGCGGTCCACCGCCGTACCGAACACCACCAGGACGAGGAAGAACGTGAGGATCGCCTCGATCCCGACGCCCTTGCCGAAGTCGATGCCGGGGCCGAGGGCCGGCGTACCGAGGTTCGCGGCTTCCCGCAGCCCCTCCGGGAAGAGCAACACCAGCGCGACGCTGGCGAGGATGCCCCCGACGAGCTGCGCCAGCACATAACCGACCGCGAGCGGGCTGCTGATCCGGCGAGTCACCCAGAAGCCGGCGGTGACGGCCGGGTTGAAGTGCCCACCGGATATGTGTCCCAGCGCCGAGATGAGCAGGCCGATGGCAAGCCCATGCGCCAGCGCGATCTCGACCAGTCCGATATTGGCGTTGCCCGCGGCGAGGACGATCGAGCCCGCGCCCGCGAAGACGAGGGCAAACACGCCGATGGCCTCGGCGACCAGCTTCCGCGGGTCCAGTGCTTCGTCCACGGTATTCCCCCACGCCCGTCGAGGTGGACCAGATGTCCTGCGCCTCGACAACGGGGACTGTACCGAGGAACTACCAAGCCGTCAACACGCTTGAACAATTAAAAATTTCCACAATCCTCTCCTCGCATGTCGCTCTCATTCGATCAGCGCCGGAAGAACGTGCCGCGACCCTCTGCTACCGTCCGGAACGTGCGCGCGAACTCCCCACGCCTCCGCCGGCTCCTACTGGCCGTCTCTGGACTCGTCGCCCTGGCCGCGGCCGCTTGCAGCGGCGGTGGCGAAGGCGACGAGAGCATCCGCATCTCCTCCGTCGACGCCGCCAGCTCGACGGCGCTCGCCACCACCACGCCGACACCGACGCCCACCCCGACCCCGCTGCCGGTCCCGGCGAAGCCGGAGAACGCCTTCGCGGGCGGCCGCCTCGTGGAGGCCTACCTCGCCGAGGGCGAACCGGACATCGAGGGCTGCCTCCCGGAGGTCGTGACGGAGTGGGGCATGGCCCCCGAGGTGGACGGCGTGCGCTGCGCCTCGCTGGACCTGGACGGCGATCGCAAGGACGAGTTCGTCTTCCTGATCTCGTACGGCGCGGGCGCCGACGACACGTCGCCGTACGAGGCTGACCTCTGGTTCTTCGAGGACGAGGATGCCGGCTACCGCTTCTTCAACTCCGCCCGCGCCCTGGCGAACGGCATCACCTCCGCCCTCCGTATCCGCAGCGTCGAGGACCTCACGAGCGACGGGCTGCCCGACGTGGTGCTGACGTGGGACGAGTGCGGCGCGAGCACGTGCCTGACGCATGTGACCATCGCCTCTAACCACAACGGCACGCTGGAAGACCTCGCCCCGGAGGACGCGTCCCTGGAGTCGGTGGAGGAGTTCACGATGGAGGGCGGTGCGATCAGCCTCCGTGGCGGCAAGGTCTCCTCGGCGGGTGCCGGGCCGCAGCGCGAGCTGACGAAGACCGTGACCTGGGCCGGATCGCACTTCCGCACGGAGACCGTGGAGGGTGCTCCCACGCACCTCATCCACCTCGTGAACGACGCCGACCGACTCTTTGCCGCCGGCCAGTACGAGGATGCCCGGCTCGCGTACCTCGCCGTGGTGAACGACACCGCGCTGGCGGACTGGAAGGCCGAGATCGGCGAGGCGCCGGGACGGTCCGAGTTGCAGGCGTATTCCACGTTCCGGGCGGGCCTCTCCGCGTACCGACAGGGTGACCTGTTGGATGCCGGGCAACTGCTGGAGCGGACCGCCACCTCGTACGCGCCGACCATGCACGGCCGCGCCGCCCTCGAGTACCTCGTGTCGCTCTCAGGCGGGTCGCCGCCCGAGCTGGCCTGCACCGCCGCCGAGCGCTACCTGGACACCGTGGCGGAGCAGTACAACGCCTTCTGGAACTACGGCACGGAAAACCCTCAGCGCACCGTCACCACGCTCTGCCGCTAGCGACCTGCCGTTAGCGCGCCTCGATGGCCTCGGACGCGCGCGGGGGCGCCTTGGGGTACGCGGCCAGCGCGAGGGCGAGCGCGGCGCATCCGAACAGCACGGCGAACGAGATGAAGGCGGCATTGTACGACCCGGTCTGGTCGTACCAGAGGCCCACGAGGAATGGCCCGGCGGCGTTCATCGCCATCTGGAAGGGCTGGATCGAGCCCTGGATCTTGCCCATGGATCGCCGGCCGAAGTAGTCGGCGTAGACCACCTGGATCAGCGAGACGTTCACGCCGAAGAACGAGCCGTAG
>Ga0265293_10005610_pt1 | contig 20792 bp, 31 predicted proteins | sample Munlanlewell138R_FD_192505 | JGI IMG/M metagenome (GOLD analysis project Ga0265293, IMG submission 192505) | Leachate microbial communities from a municipal landfill in Southern Ontario, Canada - Leachate well 138R | ecosystem: Engineered > Solid waste > Landfill > Unclassified | place: Canada... | reverse complement strand
CTTCAGGCCCATTGTTTTGGATATACATAAGGTATAGTCATGGCAGAAATTAGCAGGGGAAGTGTGGTGGTCAGTGAGTTAGGCCAACTGTTCGTGGCAATAAATCGTGCCCGCATAGACGGAAAGAGTGTCTGGAGCGGAATAGGGTTTAATGGGGAGCGGATTGCGTCGGCGAATCCTGAGTTTGTAGCGAAGTCCATCAATGTGTATATGGCGCAAACCTATAGCGATGTTACAGACGGTTCTGTCGCGTGACTTTGAATCACGTTGTTTAGGGTTCAACTCCTTACGTCGCTGCTTGCCATCGTAGAGTGGTCTCAACTACACATTGGTAGTGTGTGGTTCCCGGTTCGATTTCGGGCGTTGGCTCTCGTGTGGTACGCCAGCAAGGGTTCTTTGTCGAAAGACAGAGTGGATTGAAGCAGGGTAGTCACACCAACGGTAAACCCTTTATTTTGTGTGCTACTGACTGCGAGTACCACCGTTTACAATTGGTCGCTTAGATAAATGAAAGGAAAAAGATGAATCAGAATCTCACGGACCTAACCATCATCATGGACCGTAGCGGCTCTATGATATCGTGTCAACAAGAAGCAGAAAATGGACTTAATCGTCTGATTGAGGAACAGCAGAAGGAGGCCGGCGATTGCAACTTCACCTTGGTGCAGTTCGACGACCAGTACGATGTCGTTTACGACGGTGTCCCCATTAAGGATGTGAAGCACGTCGCACTAGAACCGCGCGGCATGACTGCGCTGAACGACGCCGTTGGTAAAACCATCAACGCGATTGGTGCTAGGCTAAGTGCGATGAATGAAAAAGACCGTCCTGGTCTAGTAATGGTGGTGATTGTGACGGACGGAGGGGAAAATGCCAGCCAAGAGTTCACCAGCGCGATGGTCAAAGTCATGATTGAGACTCAGCAACACCAATACCAGTGGAAATTCACGTTTCTGGGCGCTAATCAAGATGCGTTTGCAGAGAGTGCCAAGCTGGGTATCGACTCAAAGTTTGCCGCAAACTATAGCACCAGTAAGAGCGCGAACACTATGTCCATGTTAAGTAGGAAGATGAGTGATGCGAGATGCGCGTCAATGTGCGGTCAGTCTGTATCGCACGAATATACGGATGAAGATAGAAAAGAAATTCAGTAGTTAGTGGACCAACTAAAGTTCCTGTAAAACGAATTCCATGCTGGCCCTTACATATTTTTAACTTTAGGATAAACAAAGGATAATGAAATGACAAAGCTAAATCAAGTGATTGCGTTGGTGAATGGAAAGAAGACTCGCGCCAAGGAAGAGTTGACGCAAGTATACAAAATGGTGCAGAAGCCCGAAGTCTTTACTGGTATTTCGCGAGTATATCAGCCGAGCGACGACGAAGGTGAAACCATTCCTCCCGAAAACAAGTTGCCGCAGTTCACAACCAAGCAAATGCTTAGTGTAGCGCAGAACACACTAACATCCTTGATTGATATTGTGGCGACACAAGACCGTGGAAATACTGAGGCAAGAGCTGATGTAGTAGTGGACGACAATGTGTTGGTTAAGGACGTGCCCGTTACTCACTTGCTGTTCTTAGAAAAGCAGCTTGTGGATATCCATACGCTTATTTCGGCGTTGCCGACGCTGGACCCCGCTGAACGCTGGGTCTATGACGAAAATCGTGGGTGTCACGTCACTGAACCCACGCGCACCAATCGCACCAAGAAGGTGATGAGAAACCATGTCAAAGCACCTGCGACAGACAAGCATCCGGCGCAGGTTGAAGTCTACACTGAGGATGTCAAGGTTGGTGAGTGGTCCACCGTGAAGATGAGCGGGGCGCTTCCAGCCGACGAAAAACGTGATATGCTAATGCGTGTACGCAAGCTGCAAGACGCAGTAAAGGTCGCACGCGAAGAGGCAAACACTCATGTTGTGACGCAGGTAAATCTGGCGTCCAACTTACTAACGTACATTATCGGAGCGTAGTCTTAGATTTAGGTTTAGTCTGAACACCATAGACCGTCAGTGTTGGTTCGAGTCCAACTCCCCTCACTTACCATGATTATACGAGGGGGTAGCCCAATTGGCAGAGGCAGGTCAGGCTTTAAGCTTCAGATTATCGCTCTAATCTAAACTACTATCGTGTTGCTTAATCAAGTTCATTGGTGCATTATTGGAAGATGTTAGTTCAATTCTAACCCCGACATCTTGAGTCATTTAATGTCGGGTAGCACAAAGGCAGTGCGTCCATTATGAGTATGACATCAATGATTAAATGGATAGCGTAAGCAACGTGGTTAAGCCGATAGACCCGGCCCCATTTGAATGTGATAAGATGATGGGGCCATTGGAAGGTAGCCAAATACTGGTTCGTTGGGCCCGCTTGGAAAGCGAGTGTGTCGCGAGGCACTGAGGGTTCGATTCCCTTGCCTTCCGCCTTTGTGGTGGTGTTGGAACCACTCCCCTTCTGATAACCAGCAGTAACATGAACCTCATCACCACAACCTTATTACAATCAACTATGCTATAGGTTCGATGAAGAAATACGTACTGTGCATAGCATCCGGCGGTTTCACCGACACGTTGTCTCAAATTCAACGTGCGTGGCACTACTGTCGAGAGAATGGACGCACTCTTGTCATAGACACATTATGCAGCTCTTCTATGCGAGCACAATTCAATTCGTGTTTTGATGTTGTTGGTGACGTGGAAGTTGTGGGCACTATAACCAAAGAAATAGTGAATGTGCTCAATGCGTTCACCGCACACCCACCACGTGTCTCTGGCAACGTATATAGAGATGGTAGTGCTGGTTTTGACCATGCTTGCACATATGACGAACAGTGTTTGGTAGAACGTGCCAAGGGAGGAACTCCGTGGTATGATAAAGAGAAACAGAAAACTTTTCTTAAATTCGCTAATTGCCTAAAGCTACAGCCATTGGTATTGGAACACGTCAAGTCCTGCCTTAACCGACTGCCGTCACAATACGACGCTGTTCACGTGCGCAATACTGACTACCAGACTGACTATAAAACGTTCTTCAACACACTACGGCCAAAACTTCAGTGCGACAATCTATTGGTGTGCTCCGACGACTACGACTGCGTACAGTATGCCAAGGAGTTTTTTACGCAAACAGTGTGGCAAGCAATAGACCTAACGCCTAACGACAAAAAACCACGCCATCAAGTCACGGGAATCGACTATCACCAGAGAAACCTAGACTTGTTGTGCGACTTATTTGCCTTGGCGCGGGCACAACGCTTGCACTATACTAAGTGCAACAACAACAAATGGAATAAGGGATTCTCTGGGTTTACGATGCTTGCAAAGCTATTGTATGATAATCCCAATGTCATCAGTCTAATCTTAGGAGAATAACGCGACATGAAGCTATACACCCACGTTACCGATAGCCACAGGGCGATGTTCGAGCAATGGCTGAAGCCGGGCGCGGAACGCGAATTTGAGGTGTGTGTAGGTACGTCGCCGCAATATGGCAGCGGGCATTGGGATGACCCAGAGTGGGGTCGTAACACACGCCGAAAAGCCAAGACTATGCTAGAGGCCGTTGAAGACAATATCGACGACATTTTGGTATGGTCTGATTGTGATGTTCAGATTTTGAAGCCTGTTCGTGAAAGACTATTGGAGTTATTGGGCGACCATGACATTGCCGTGAGTCGTAACGACCACAAGAGTGCATGTTCGGGCTTTTATGTGGTGAGATGCAGCTTGAAGACGTTGTCGTTTTTTCATGAGATATATACCTCGGACATCTTTACACAACGACGCACTAGTGGATTGACAGACCAAGCAGTGTTCTGCAAGCTGTTACAAACGCTAAACTATGCGATGTTGCCCGCCGACGAATTCTGGTGCAACAGATTTCCCTTAGACCTAGATGCAATCAAAGTGCATCATGCCAACTGGATAAAAGGTGTCGATAACAAAGTCGCAGCACTGGCAGACATACATAAGAAATGGAGCGCACAATGTCAAGAGTAGTAATTACTGGTGGGACTGGGTTCTTAGGTAAGTATGTTACCCAAGAATGCTGGAAGCATGACGACTTTACTTGCGCCATGGACTTGAACAGCCGAGACTATGACCTTAGATACGCCGAAGACATCAAAAAGATGTTGGATGAATGTCGGCCTGACATCATCATTCATTTGGCGGCGACTGTCGGAGGAATAGGACTGAACAAAGCCGAACCAGCACGACTGTTCTACGACAACGCCATTATGGGCATACAGTTGCTACATTATGCCTGCTTCGCCGAAATAAGCAAGCTAGTGAATGTCGGAACCGTATGTGCGTATCCTAAGCATACGCCAACGCCCTTCAAAGAGTGTGACCTATGGAATGGGTATCCTGAAGCAACAAATGCACCCTATGGATTAGCTAAAAAGATGTTGTTGGTGCAGGGACAGGCGTACCGACAACAACATGGGTTTAATTCCATTTATTTACTGCCAACCAACCTCTATGGTCCTGGCGACAATTTTGACCCAAAAAGCTCGCATGTCATTCCAGCGTTAATTGTAAAGATTGACAATGCGATTAAGCAGGGAAGGGATGTGGTCGAGGTGTGGGGTACGGGAGAGGCGTCACGAGACTTTCTCTATGTAGAGGACTGCGCCAAAGGCATAGTGCGGGCCGCATTGAGTTATGAGTCTAGTGCGCCGGTCAATCTAGGCAGTGGTCACGATGTAAAAATTTGTGAGCTTGCGCGCAAAATATCAGAGCTAATGGGCTATAAAGGCAAGCTGATATTCAACAATTCTAAGCCCGATGGTCAGCCGACGCGACTACTTGACACCACCAAGGCTAAGGCGTTTGGATTTGAAGCGACTACCTCGCTGGACGCTGGATTAGAGAGAACAATTCGATGGTATCTACACGATTTTTGGTAACTACTTACAGGATGTAGCATAGTGAGAACAGCAGACAGACGGATGTGGCCACACGAAAGCATCCGATGTAGATGTGAGCAATAAAAATGTACACTAAACAAGAGCAGCTATCGCTTCTCACCACAATACATATAGGCGGGATAACTACCGTCATATATCCAGAAACACTAGATGAACTTGCGTCATTGTATACACCACACATACTGGGTAACGGCAGCAATCTTCTAGTACACAACACCCCCAATGTAGTTATTAGCACCAAGGCACTGTCTGCGTACAATCACAACGGCAATATTTTTGATGTGCAATGCGGAGTAATGATGCCAGTGTTTGTACGAGAAGCAGCAAAGCTTGGATATGGCGGATTATCGTTTTTGGCGTCTGTTCCTGGCACTTTGGGCGGTTGCATCTATATGAATGCAGGAGGGGGCGTCGGACGCGAGGCCATAAGTGACGTAGTTCAAAAAGTCGAAGTGTCATATAATAATAAAAGATTTTGGTTAACTAAGAAAGAGTGTGGGTTTGCATTCCGACATAGTATATTTCATGAGAACAAGCATACGATACTGAGAGCAATTCTATGCTTGCCACCTTACGTACCAAATTCTATAGAAAAGCGTATGGAATTAGTTAGGCAACATCACGACAGCTCATATCCAAACGCTGGAAGCGTATTTAAGACAACTAGTGGGTTGCAGCAAGTCATGGGTAAAGCATGTGGTGGAGCAAGGTGGTCTCCAAAAACAATCAATAGGTTGCAAAACTACGACAAGGCCACCGCTCAAGACATGCTCACACTAATTAGTGAGTTTCCAGAACATGAACTAGAATGGATAGTTTGGTGATACAACTCAACGAACTAGTACGACATATACGCAACGTTCAAAACGAATGCGAGCTGCTGTCTGAGCGATTAGATAAGCAGGGAAGGCATATCCTTGCTCGCCTTCTCATTGCTAATGGCATGTTGCACGACAATAGTAAGTTTCGGGGTCTAGAGTGGGAGGCGCTCGACGAAGACACCAAAGATAAGAAACCGGAGCAGTTTGCGGCGGCGGTTCAACAGCATATTAGCACTAACCCTCACCACCCGGAATATTGGGATGGGATAGACTCTATGCCTTCTGTGTATTTGGCTGAAATGGTGTGTGATTGGAAGGCGCGTAGCGATGAGTTTGGTACTGATTTGAGAGAGTGGGTGAAAGATAAGGCGACTAAAAGATGGGGGTTCGCCATACAGAGTAAAGTTTACCGTGAGATAAAAGAGTTTGTTGACCTGTTGTTAGATAAGAAGTTTGCATGAACAACGACTTCCCTGTGATATCACTGAACAATAGTCGGTGGTTGCATTCGCCACCAAGCATACACAACATCATCCAGCCATACGACGTACCTACACGAGACGACCTAGCAGTATGTTTGTGTTATTTTTCTTATTGTAGATATCAAAAACCATTAGCTAATCTCTTAGCTGTACTTCAAGACCTACGCCAAGCACACATTCCGTACTACGTAATAGAGCTGCTATATCCGAATCAAACGAGTATGGTGCCGAACCCGCACAAGGTTGTACATGCTCAGACGGTGATGTTCCACAAAGAGAACCTGTATAATGTCTTGGTGCCGCATATACCATCGCAGTATTCTAAGCTGTTATTCTTAGACGCCGACATACGCTTTACGATGCCTGATTGGTATGACCAGACTTCTCGCGTTTTAGACGACGCCACTATAATGCAGCCAATGGGGGTATCTAGCTGGATATCATTTTGTAAACACACAGTATCATATATGTCGTTGTTATACCCCGACCAATCTATTAGTCTGTCACTGTATCATCCTGGTTTTGCTTTTGGCATAAATAGAAACTTATTAGATTTATTCGGGGGATTGTATGACAGAACTGTAATTGGTGCTGGTGATACATTGTTGTGGGATAATATCTTGCGCTCAACAGGACATCCTGGTATCACTTCAGAATACATGACGCAGGTTGATTACGCTTTAAGTGGCGGCAATTTTAAGGAATACCAACATATGTGCCAACAACACAGAACGCACATAAGGATTGGATGTTTGTTTCAAAATATCGCTGTGCATATGCCACACGGCTCACGAAAAAATCGTCAATACACCACTAGGTCTAATGGCTGGAACATAGAGTCGTGCAACATATACAAAAATGACGACGGAGTGTATGAGTGGAACAATCCTCTGCACGACCAATACATGCGGGAATATTTCAAATCTAGAAAAGAAGACGATTAACATGGTGATTTTTCTCATACCAGTACGACATCCGTCAAGCGCCGCCGACTACGCTAAGACATGGCAGCTTCTAATCAATTCTTTGCGTAATATCGCTCGACAAACAGACGACAATTGGCACGCCATAGTCACCGCGAATAAAATCCTAGAGATACCCCCCGACCTGCCACTGGAAAAGCTGACGTTTTTAACATACAACGGGACTGCGCACGGCCACACCAAAACCAAGTGGAACCAACAAGAGTTTCTTCGCCATATGCGCGATAAAGCCAGTAAAAGAATGTGTGGGGTAAGATACGCCATAGAACATTTACGGCCAACATGGTATTTCATGATGGATGCCGATGATTACGTCGCTAACGACCTCGTACAAACAATACACACCTTCCCTGCTAATTGTCAATGCTTTACTATCGACTGTGGCGTAACAATCAATAGTATCACCGGCGAATACACCCTAACTCACGGCTTCAATCAAATGTGCGGTACTTCTATTGGTTTTAGTGCATCCTTAATACATCAACATGTAAATAATGGAAAGTCTACTATTGGAACATTGTTGGGTGAACATATCTTCTCACAGTCAGGTGCGTATGTGTGTAAACGACATCAACTTACTGACAGGCCGTATGCTGCGTACATTATACACGACGACAATCACGGTCTATACTTGTGGGGGGCGACACGTTTAGTCGAACAGAACCACATTATTGTGTCCGATATTGATTTGGCGCGCCTTGGAATTTTGGGGTTGACAAGCGGAAAAAACAAGATATAATGCTAGTGTAGACAGAGAAAGACCTGACCTCAACACGAGGGCCACCCGGTAACTTGCTATTACCAATCCGATGGCGCCTATAGGCGTCTATGTGACACGGGGGTGACGGGGTATACACAAGCTGTTCCCCAGGCGTAATTAAATTAGAAAATGTATTAGGTGGCGGCGCTTGCGAACCGCCCGCAACTACCAACATGTACTCAACAACGTTTGCTTACTCACGACACGGTGGAAAGCGCAAAACAAGTAGGACGGCACTGTCGTCCGACCACATGTAGTTTATCATTCACTCCAAACAAAAAGGAGAGGCTTAATGGCCGGAAGTTTTAACAAGGTGATTATCATGGGGAATCTGACCCGTGATGTGGAATTGCGTCACATTCCCAGCGGCACCGCCGTGACCGATTTGGGAGTCGCAGTTAACGAGAAGCGTAAGAATGCCAATGGAGACGTGATTGAGGAAACCACGTTTGTTGACGTGACGCTTTGGGGTCGCAACGCCGAAGTGGCGGCAGAGTATCTCAGTAAGGGCTCTCCAGTGCTTATTGAGGGTCGGTTGCGTCTTGACCAGTGGGAAACCGCCGACGGCGAAAAACGCCAGAAGATTAAGGTGGTGTGCGACCGTATGCAAATGGTTGGCGGCAAAAAGTCCGACGACTCCGCACAGTCAGCGCCCACTAAAGGCTCAGATGTTGTCGGAGACGACGACGATGTGCCGTTTTAAGGCGTCGTATGCCGGCTAAAGTCGCGTATCTATTTTTGGTATACGGAGACGTATATCATGCGGGGGTGTGGGAAAAGTATTTTGTTGGCCATGAAGACACTGTTAGAATATGCTGTCATGCCGCCGACAGAACTAAAACCACCACGCCCTTTTTACGTGATAATCTAATTCCGTACTGGGTCTCTACTAAATGGGCTGGGCTAGGTTTAGTCTTAGCCCATTTAGAATTGATTCGCTATGCGTTACGTGACCCAGACGTACAAAGATTGGTGTTGTGTTCCGACAGTTGTGTGCCGATAAAGTCGTGTGCGCGTGTACATGAACTGCTATTTGGTGATGATAGAACGTGGTTGCATACTACGACCCAATACACAGAGCGAATGTCCAAAGTCACAACCATACCTAAGCAACATCGTCGAAAGAATTCGCAATGGGTTGCGCTTACCAGACGCCATGCTATGTTGTTGACACGCTTCAATTTTGTGTCTGATTTCGCGCACTGCAAAGTACCAGACGAACATTACGTTGGTTCGGTGCTCGTACATTTGGGAGAGGCAGAACACCTACGACCGACACATCAAACGCACGCAGATTGGTGTAGGCTTTCTCAAGTGCAGTTCACACCTACGGAATACCACCAAGTATCGCCAGAGTTAGTCCAACGATTTAGGTCAAGCAAGTCACTATTTGCAAGAAAATTTCCACCTGATAGCAACATCGCTGATAAGTGGACAGAAATAATGGGAGTATAACATGGGTTTCATACAGTTGGTAACCGACCGCGTACAACGAGCCAGTGAGTTTGCTCGATTCAAAAATCTGTTGACATCGTACAACCTATGTATCCAACACAACGTAGTCGTACCCAAGGTTTATCTAGTGTTGTCGAACGACGAAGCCAAAGAACTACAGTGGCAAAGCCTGCCTAATCGTCTTCCTAATGTCTTCACGGTACGCCCTAGTGTGTTCTTGAACAACCGATACGACTATATGTTGAGAGACGACGGCGCAACACTCCAAAATTTCACCACCAAGAAGAAATCTACTCTGCACGACATCTATGAAGAACAGCGTAAGGTGACCTGCGACATAGATGGCGCATCTATGCTATTTGAAGAATTTCCGTGTGTTGGCGACACACTGCAATACCCAACACACTACCGTCTGCACGCCTTTTACGGCGGTATAGCCCTGATACAAATTGTTACTGCTGACAACCAAATGGGATGGTGTAATACTAAGGGTAAAATGTTGGCAACAGCAAATAATGTAGGATTAGACGGGTATATTCCCAAAGACGAGATTAGAGAGTCTTTGATAAATGTAGGACAACGCCTGTCTATAGCCACCAAACAACCATATATTCGCATCGACTTTGTATTGTCCACACGAGGGCCAATGTTCAGAAGCTTTGCGTGTATTCCGGGAGACGTTCGTTCGCAAACATTCGCAAATTTTTACAAACAATTAGACCAAAAACTTGGCGATGAATGGGAAGCAGCAGAACAAAGAATCAACCATGGCAATAATCCCACCGCACCAGCAACAGTGCGTCAAGACACGCCAGATGACAACGCCTAGACTAGACCCTGTTGAACTCAGTGGTTCGTTTTGGTGTATCGTACCATACTTTAATCCTATGGGTTGGCAAAGTAGGTATGATAACTTTTGTGTGTTCTACGAACGCCTGCTACAACAAAACGTCAATGTGTTGATTGGCGAAGTTGCTCTTCACGACCGTGGTTTTCAGCTACAGCACGTCATTAACGACGACCACTTGGCATTTCAATTGTGTGCGCCTCACATCGTTTGGCATAAAGAAAGCATACTGTCGTTGTTGCTGTCTCGCCTTCCCACGGATTGTGATAAGGTGTGTTGGATAGACGCGGATGTTCTAGTACAAAATGACGATTGGGTTGAGCAAATTTCAAACGCCCTAAGTATGTATCGTGTCGTGCAGGGTTTTAGTTGGTGTGGGATGTTGCCGTCGGGTGTTGAAGATGTGGACAATATCGGCATACACAGCTTTCCCACCGGATTTCAGGATTGTCACAAAGCATACAGCTATGTATCTGGTGTGCTGCATTCTGAGCCGCAATACAATGGGCAGCCCGGCATGTTGTGGGCGGCTAGACGTTCTACGTTGGAGCAGATAGACTTCTATCGACATTGCGTGCTTGGCGGTGCCGATTATTTGACGGCCCGCGCAATGGCATACCAGCATTATGACCCAAAAATATGTGAGCTTTTCAGTCGGTTTCATTTATCGACATACTTTCCGTGGGCACAACTCTGCGCAGAGGCCATAGACTTCAGCATAAACTATGTATCGAACATCATCTATCATCTGTATCATGGTAAGATACAAAACAGAGGACATAGTCAAAGACTACAATTGCTGAGGGAGTTAGAGTTTGACCCACGCCTAGACATTTATCAGTTAGATAATGGGCTGTACAACTTTACCGACGTTGGTGGTAGATTCGTGGACCGCACAAAACAATTCTTCACACAAAGAGCAGAGGAACGATAGATGGACCTTAACTACAGCGCGCCAATCAATCCTCTGGGATACGGCAATGTTGGCGTAAACATCCTAAGCGCGCTGGTCGAACAAGACGTGGACGTAAAACTATGGCCTATCGGTCAGGTGTCGTGCGCGCCACATCACGCTCCAATAGTCAAACGCGCCATCGACACTCGTCATTGGTATAACCTCTCGGCATCAAGTCTTAGGTTATGGCATCAGTTTGATTTGGCCCAGCACGTCGGTCATGGAATGCATATCGGATTTCCCATCTTTGAGCTTGATAACTTTACAAAGCAAGAGTATAGAGAGCTTGACGGCATGGACATGCTGTTTGTGTGCTCACAGTGGGCAAAGAGTGTCATAGAAAAGAGATTACCACACACTAAGTCTAAAGCCAATGTGGTGATTGTGCCATTGGGAGTGGACCGCACTATTTTCCATGAAAACATTGGAACTCCCGACCCACAATGGACCACCTTTCTAAATATTGGTAAGTGGGAATATCGTAAGGGGCACGACGTTTTATGTGAGGCGTTCTCTAGGGCATTCAACCCACAAGATAGAGTGCGTTTGTGGATGATGAATCACAATCCATTTTTAAGCGCGGAACAAACCCACGCATGGCACCGACTGTATAAAGGCTCTAGAATGGGGCATCGTGTCAGTTTTCTGAATCGTGTCGATACGCCCGACAAAGTCGCTCAAATTATGTCGGAGGCCGACTGTGGCGTGTTCCCGGCGCGCGCCGAGGGGTGGAACCTCGAACTCTTAGAAATGATGTCGGTGGGTAAGCCTGTGATTACGACCAAGGTTGCGGGCCATACTGAGTTTTGCCACGAGAACAACGCCATTCTTATTGATGTGAATGAGCGCGAAATTGCGCACGATGGCGTGTTTTTTGTAGAGCCAGTAGGTAGCTGGGGCAAATTTGAACCCAAAGATATAGACCAACTTGTAGAGTGTATGCGCACGGTTCATCAACAGCGTCCAAATAACCCGGCGGGTATCGTTACTGCCAAACAATTTTCTTGGCAAAATACAGCGTCGATTATCAAAACCCATATTTAAGGAGTAATCAATGTTCGTGTTAGACAGAACACGTGAAAAGAAGACGGTGAAGAAATTGCAGTCTAAGCAGGTTGCGGAAGTAGTTGACAGTAATGGTACTCACAATATCGTTAGAGACCACCAAAACCGATACTGGATGACCGTACCCCGTGCAAGCAGCGTAGAGTTATACCCAATGAAATCAAACGCAGGAGAATAGATATGTCCGTTGAATTTCCGATGAATAGAGATAAAGACAGCGACGAACTAAATATCGAGCGCTTAGTGACGCCACAGATTGGAGAAGAAAACGAACTTGAAGCCGGTGAATACATACTGGTGGTGCCGGAAGGTCAAAAGGCAATAGTGCGCTATGAATCAGACGAATGATGTGCCAGAGTGGGTAAAACAGCGTAGTGTATATGTGATATACCTTCGTGATATCGGATATGATTCGGCGACCTTAGCGCAAGCTACTAATAACGATGTGAAGCAGTGGTATGAGGCCGAGAAGAATAAGCAGGGGAGGCTTCCCTGCTAATTTTTTGCCCGTTGACTTTCCTAAATTCTGGTGTATAATACAGATACGTGGGGGCCAAGGGCTACTGTTGGTAGTGGCACTAGTCCTGCAAACTAGTTTTCCGTCGGTTCGATTCCGACTTGGTCCACTCTCGCGGTCCTATAGTTCAACGGTTAGAACAATTGACTTTTAATCAATAAATCTCAGTTCCTGGCACTCAATCATAGGTCTGCTATGCCACTAAAACGATGCACTAAAGACGGTAAATCTGGTTGGAAATGGGGCGACGAGGGTAAGTGTTATACCGGACCAGATGCCAAGAAGAAAGCCGCTAAGCAAGGTGCGGCGATTAAGTCGAATAGTAATATCGCTGATGAGTGGATGAAAGAACTCAAGGAAAAACTCGATAAGGGAAATGTATAATGCCCGTAAACCACTGGCGACACCAAATCAACATCGACTCGTATGCTCACATGGAGGCAGTACGCTGTTGTGTCAAGAAGTACGTGTCTCATGACCCAGAAGCTTTAGCGGCATACTATTTTCCGTTGGGAGCGCCTGATAATGAAATACGACTGGTGGTTGTTAGCACAGCAAGACCTAAGCCGACATACTGTCCAGAGCGCCCTACAATAGAGTTTGGCGTTAGGTTTAGTGGCGCGCTCTATCAGTTGCTTATTACCGATATGAGCGTCGTGGAGTGGCGACGGGTTTTAGACGAAACCCTATCACTACCCATTGCCTTTAACACGAACTATGTTCAGCAAGTCTATGATAAGAAAATCGTTGAAATGAACAACAGAGACGACCTAATTAGGGTGTGTGATAGATATAATACAACAAGCTTATTGGAATAGACATGGTGTGTTATTGGTATACTCGCGTCGGTCGTGCGGTTTTGCCTGATAAGCAAAATGTGTGAGGTTCGACTCCTCAGTGTACCACTCGGACCCTTTTTATATTAGGAGAATAACACGATGAAAGTTCGACAAGGATTTGTGAGCAATAGCTCTACTACCAGTTTTTGTATTTATGGTGTTGGCACAAACGAAGACATTGCATGGACACAGGCGAGGGACGCCGGTCTTGTTCACGAGCGTTTCCAAGACTATAGCGACCCGCAGTATGCATTAGGAGTTCCATTTACAGACATTCGAGACGATGAAACCGGAGCGCAGTTCAAAGAGCGCGTCAGAAAGGCCGTTCGTCGGCTCTTACCAGACGTTAGCGACGACGACTTTGGCGCGCAAGAAGACGCATATCGTGACGGTTAACAAAAGCGTGTAATCTGTACTGTTTGTATAAGAACGTGAGTAATCCGTCGATAGACCGTGTGGTGTTGTTCGTGGAGAATTGCGGATTTCCTATCAAAGAGAGACTGACGTATAAGCGCTGGTTTGAGTTCGCTAGCATACACCATCCGTGCGACATAAAGATTCTTACAAATTCCGACATATTTCTCGACGAAACCATCAGTGTTTTAGACCAAATCGCCGAATGGAACAATGTCTTGTATGTGGTGTCGCGCAAAGACCTGACGCCAGAAGGAAAGATTATACCGTCTCAAGTCAATTATATGTCTGGGCCAGTAATAGTCGCAGATTGGTCTCAGGACTGTTGGGTATACAAGGAGCCGCTACCGTCTACGGTGAACACAGACTATATGTTAGGTGTTATACATTGTGAAACAGAGCTAAGAAAAAACTGTATAAGAGCCAAGTGTGATGTAGTGAATCTATTTGAAAAAATGAACTGCATACATGTTGATTGGCGAGCGCACAAACATAGAACGCATCCAGCATACAAACAGCAGTAATGGCTCGGCCACCGGACGTGGAGGAAATTCTTCTAAAATTTTCGTGGTGAGTTCGACTCTCACACGAGCCACTGTTTTTACATTTCCTTCAACGCAGGCATAACAATGACAGTAGTATTATGGGACATTAACGTATTCAAGCGTCGAAATAACTATCAAGAAAACCACGACTCGCCACACGACTGGGGCCTACAAGACTATTATAGCGCGGCACAACGCTGTATCGGTGCATTTGCATCGTCTTCGTTGGCGCACAGTATGCTTAGAGATGAGGACGCCGTATCGTTCGTGGCAGAACACATGATGTACGCTGCGCATCGTTGGCATCACGAGAGAGGTCGAACGCTACACAGCTACCTAAATCAATGTGCGCTTTGGAGCATCAAACGATGGATTAAACTGTGCAAAACCGCTAATTGTGCCGCTATCATCTCTCTACACGACACCCATATAGACGACCGCAAACCATTGTATGCGATTACTGCCGTGGATGTAGACGCACCGGATGCCCAACTCAACGCACAAGACCTACATAATGAATTGAGTGCGGCTATCGACAGCGCCAATCTTACAAGCAAACAGTCGCGTTGTATTGAGAGCGTGTATGTACAAGGCTTGAAGCCAGCAGAGGTCGCACGCAATCTAGGCATTACTCGTCAAGCAGTACACCAATGTTTAGAGAAAGGTGTAGCTAAAATAAAGGCAGTCATGAATAACGATGGGTAATTTTGTCAAAGACGCACGAATAGGAAAGATGGCTGAAAACATCGTCTTGAGTTTGATGAACGACGCTGGATTTCCTAGTCGTTTTGGACATCTGACCGACAATCGTTGGGACATCATATCACAGTATGGACTGCACGAAATCACGACGGAAGTAAAGTTTGATAAGTACGAGCAACAAAGTGGAAATATTGCGATTGAAGTATATAATCCGAAGTCTGGCCATCCCTCTGGACTGACTGTTACTCGCGCTTTTATATGGGCTCACGTGCTTGCTGATGAATACCCGGTTTGGTTCACCATGGTCGCATCGCTCAAACAATATATGGATAGAACGCCCCCACACAAAATCATAGATGTGGGTGGCGACAAAAACGCCACGCTCTATCTGTACCCCAGTCACGAAATTCTAGTGGACATCTTCGTTAGGGTAGACAACATAGCCCCAAGTGCTTTGCGCAAGTGGGTAACTCAACAATGGGAACAACAATATGAGTGATGATGCATATGACTGGGAACAACGCCGGGATTTAAGCGTGGATGTTGTCGCCACCATATACGTGTGTGGTGTAAGCGCCGACGGCAGTCCTGAAATCACCTGTGGGTTTTTGGAGAAAGACGACAGATTTTGTTTACCGAACGCGCCCGTGACAGCGGAGAAGCACGCCGCAGAAGTCGCCGTAGAGTTGTTTAAGACATACTTAGGCGTTGACTTGGCAACAATCGACGTTGTCCCCTACGGGTTTTTTGACCCGATTCGTCCACCGTTGCCCGATAAACATAATCGTCATATCATCTTGTCTTATTCGACACGTATTCATCCAGGCACTCCAGTACACTCTACCTTGAGGTTCATGAACTATGAAGAAATCAACATCGCTAGAGCAAGAATTGAGCGCGGTCATTACGAAGCATTTAGAGCAGGCTTTAGCGGATAAAGAGGATGTAGCCTTACGAGGGCGTCCTTTTCAAGTCCTATTTACCGCTGACCAAGACCAAAACGTGTTGGTGACAGTACGTTGGCCCACCGACAACAACATCAAACATAATGGTGTAACGATGGCCACGATGCTGCACAAGATATTCGGCAGGGAATGGGTCACGCCTACTATCACCGCCATTGGCAATTTTGGCGAAGCAAACAAACAGGCATCTACTGTACAATACATCATGCAGCAATGGCGAGAGCAGTCTAGTGCCGACACCAACGGTATGCAAAATGTATGTGTGAGACCACTGGAGGTATTCAATAGGCAAAAATGATAGAATTCAAAAACAAATACTTTCCAGTGTTAGACCATGGGTTCTGTGCCATGGTAGACTACATGGGTGATGACCAAGCGATTGTTAGAGCGGCGCGATGTAGTTACGGCGCGGGTACTAAATCTGTGTCGGATGACCGTGGTCTAATCAGAACGCTTATGCGTGAAGTACATACTAGTCCATTTGAGATGTGTGAAGTGGTATTACATGTTGGGTTGCCTATATTTGTTGCTCGACAATGGATAAGACATAGAACAGCAAGTTTGAATGAGTATAGTGGAAGGTATAGTGTCATGCCTTCATTGTACTACACACCAAATGATAATAGACATCAAGTACAACATGCTCAGAATAAGCAGGGAAGTGGGCCTGTTTGCATTGACGCCGACACCCAAGTGACGCTTAGCGAACAACGTGATGCATTACGTGCCGACGCTACCAACCACTATCATCAGTGCTTAGAGGCCAATCTAGCGCGTGAACTATCACGAATTGACCTGCCTCTTAGTACATATACTTATTGGTATTGGAAGATTGACCTCAAAAACCTATTACACTTCTTGCGTTTAAGACTAGACCAACATGCTCAGTGGGAAATCCAACAATACGCTAAGGTAATAGCTGGGCTAGTGTCTAAGTGGGTGCCGCTGACATGGGAGGCGTTTGTTGATTATCAGTTGTGTAGTGCGACATTTAGTAGACAAGAACTAGAAATATTAAAGATTTTGTTCTACGCACAAGAACTAGACATAGGTACGCTTACCGAAGAATATATGTTTTATGTGCGGTCTTTGTGTGATAAGCACGGTCTGACGGCCCGAGAACAAAGTGCGTTCTTAGACAAAATACAATGCACCCCCACCTTCCCTGCTAATATCGTGCTAGACCTTACCAACGCCAAAACTCCAGAGTTTTACCAAAATATGATAAACGAAGGTGCCGTATGACAAAGAAAGTAGTTTGGGAAAAGTGGAAAGACCCCCTGTTGTCAAATCAACAAGAGACAGAATGGCCTGGTTATGATTTAGACGAAGATGGAGAAAAAATACCTATTCACACACCTATGCAACAGCCAGTCATTCAAACTGGATTTGGTATGCTCAGCCTTATGAACGACATGTCTGCCAGCAGCAGGTTTGATTTTTGGGTGATGCATACTAACTTTGATATCACCGAAGATTTTGCGCTGTTGATTGAAGGGCTTCCCGGCGTCGAGACCATGGAGGTCTACACAAGATACAGAATGAGATTAGGTTTTCCTAAATCTGGTCTTTTTAAGGCTAGCGAAATCATGAATCAAATTACCGAAATTGTTAAGCAGCTTGATATTGAAAAGACCAAGGCGTTATTACAGGGATTTGACGAAGACACCGCGCAGAACGTCGTCGATATGACCGCCAAGATGTCGGAGAAGTATCCTGTGTGGGCGATGTGGGTAGCGCCGAATGGCAAGTGTGATGTGATTGGTGCCGATACCAACGACGATATATATAACAACCACCTACAGACTTTATACAACGCTTGTGATGAGGTCGGTGGTCAAGTATTAACATCCGAGGATAGATGAATGCCAAGCCCAAAGCGCAGAAACATATCGCAACGTAGCGAGATGGTGTACGATGTACATAATTTTGGAGTAATACTAGATACGCGCGAGATTTTTGTGTCGCCCCCCCTAGACGAATCCCTAGACACGGCGTGCATTGACCATAAGGTTTATCATCAATTTGTTCGTAATTTGCAAATCCTCAACAGTATTGGTAGTGAGCCAATTCTAGTACATCTCGGTAGTTGTGGAGGAGACTGGAACTACGGTATGGGTATATACGACGCTATCTACGCTAGTTGCCAAGATGAACAGTCCTCGGACATCATAGTGTTGTCGCATGTACACGCGCGCAGTATGTCCTCTGTCATTCCCCAAGCTGCCACGTGGCGCGTGCTTATGCCCAATGTAGAATACCTAGTTCATTACGGGTCGTATGGAGATGAGGGGAACTATACCAATGTAATGGCTAATATGGAGTGGTACAAAAAAGCGAATGAAGTTATGCTGTCGGTATATCTCAAGCGTATTCGTGAGGGCCAGTTCTTTAAGCGTGAGGGGTGGGACGACAAACAAATTTTGGCGTGGTTACGTCAGACCATAGACCAACGTCAAGAGTTCTATATGACGGCACGAGAGGCGGTAGATAAAGGCTTTGCTGACGCTGTGTTGGGCGATGAGGGGTTTGAGACGATTGCGAAATTAAGGGAGGATGAATGAAAAACAAAGTCACCAATGAAGAACTACGACAAGCCAAACGACAATACGCCGAGACGCTTCAACGAACAACTGCACGCTATGCCAACATATTGTCTGCGGAAATGAGAGAGGCGTGCGGAGACATGGCGTTGTGGCGGTGTTTACAGTGTTATGACCCAAGCTTCGGCCAATCAGTCTCATCATCTTTATTTCGTTTTATTCATTGGGAATGTCGTAAGGCAATTAGGGAACTCAACAATATGGTACAGTGTAGTGAGTTGTGTGAACAAGAGACCGAAGACAAAACCCCATGTCTCACAATGATGGTGAACGACTGTCTGAACACACTATCTAGTAGAGATAGACGAATGATTGAAGCCCGATACCTGCATAGATGTACGTTACAAGAAATCGCAACTCAGGAAGGGTATTCTCGTCAAGGAGTTAAAAACATACTTGACCGCTGCCTTAGTCGAATGGCGAAAGCATCGTAGCTTTGGTGTATGTACTGTATGGACGTAGGATTTTTTGTTGGATAAAGTGGACTGAATTGCATTATGCAACATGAAGGTATAAAACATGGCTAACAACAAAGCACACACAGACTTATGGGGTAAGGCGGTTTCCGCTAATCCAACGCGCGACAATGGCGCGACCGTTCTAATGGGTGGTCCCATTGATGACACTCCAACTGTGACCAACGCTCCCGACACCGCTATTCTGGGTGCTGGTCGCAAACCACAGCCGGGGCCTGTCAAAAGCGCGAACGTAGGCACTACACACGCTAACGCAAGCGGCGCGTTCGCAGTCTTGGCCGCTGGTCACTACGTAATGAAGGGCGGCAACATCACCACGCAACTGGCTGGGGTGGCATATCGGGGTTTACGCGGTGGAGGTAATCCGAATCAGATTCGTGGTCTTCACACGCTGTTGACGCGCTCTACAGTATTGATTGATTCGTGGAACTACGCCACTGGGGTAGCTACGTTCAACGAAAGCAATCCAAGTTCTGACGACTTTGACGCTGGTAGTTATGCTGAGTCCACTCGGGCGCTGCCGGGTAATCTAATCGTCAATGATGCGGGCGCTGGTCCAAGCACCAAGGCTTACCAAGAAAAAACTGGGTAAGTGAAAATGTGGGGGAGTCACGAAGACTCCCTCTTTTTTCTTTCTAATACCCGACACACAACTTGGAGCCAACAACAATGACTCAAACTAACGAATGTCCGCTCACAACTCAGGAGATATGCATCATGAAATTTCGCAACATCAAATGGCTTTTAGCGGCGATACTTGGGCTGTTTGGTGTGCTTTTGGCGCTTGTAGTATACACAAATAGTCAGGCGGCTGGCGCGACCAGCAAATACATTACTGTGAAGGAGAATGTAGATACGCTCTCTGTGGAAGTTCGCGCTCAAACCATCGAGCGCAAAGTCGCTGAAAAGGTAATGGTGCAGAAAATAGCAGAACTACAGAGCGAATTGGTATCACAGCGCCAAGAACAGCGGGCTCTTCTTGAGCGTATTTTGGCGCTGCAAGTCGAATTCGCCAAAGAGATACGGTCTGTAAATCGCCCTTGACAATCGCGCAGTAACGAATGCATAAAGCGTGCTTGACAACCGCAGAACCTAGTGTATAATACGAGTGTCCCGGCGACGGGGATAATCGTCGCACCATGCCGATGCGAACGGTTTCGAGCTTGGTCCTGTAAACCGAGCGACTGGGGTCAGCACCCAGCTTCGGCTTTCCATCGTTGAATTTTAAGGCAGTGCAGCGGGTGGTAGGCGTGGTCGCCTTTCTGGTCTCATAAGCCAGAGTCTCAGTGGTTCAATTCCCTGGCCCGCCACTTAGGCACATAGAACTCGAAAGACCGCATGTCTTGACATCGGTACGGTGGCAGAGAGTTCGTGTGTCTACTGTTGTGTGTGTGTGTTTGCGACGATTATTTGTCGTAATATATTGTTAC
>Ga0265293_10005609_pt1 | contig 20799 bp, 12 predicted proteins | sample Munlanlewell138R_FD_192505 | JGI IMG/M metagenome (GOLD analysis project Ga0265293, IMG submission 192505) | Leachate microbial communities from a municipal landfill in Southern Ontario, Canada - Leachate well 138R | ecosystem: Engineered > Solid waste > Landfill > Unclassified | place: Canada... | reverse complement strand
CAAGCAGATAGGTCGCGTCATTAAACTGGACGCGGTTATCGTCGACAAACAGCTGGGTCCACCTATCACAGCTGTTGTGCAGCACCATGCCGTCCCAACCCGCGCGTTTAAGCGCGATGGAGAACCAACTGCCAGAGAGGCTGTCACCAACAAAACCGGTAAGGGGTGATTTTGAGGCTAAGCCAAACTTGCCTCCTACGGGAACAGGGGTTCCTGTAAAGATACCATTGGCGAAACAAATTGGGTTGCCGTCATCCAGGGGGTCACAGCCTGGGACAATGTTTTCCCACAGCAGGCGGGATGCCATCGAGACACCGCCAATCCAGAGCTTGTACCACTCTTCAGGTTTTGTTTCGGCCCAGTTCTTTTTTGTTTTTAGATCGATATGTAGAATTTTTCCACTATATCCGTACATAATCACTCCTATCTGGAAATGAAATTAGGTGAGACGTCGTGCTTGAATGCGAAATAGAATCCTCTCCGCGTTATGATATTGCGACAATTCAAAGAATTCATATATTGGAAAAGTATAACCTAAGTGTGAAAAATCAGTGTGGTTTAAAACGCAATAAGACTTGTCAATTTGGAATTTAGAAGTAATTTCCCTCGTTACATTGCTCAATAAATGAGCAATAATGTTTTTTTGGGGTGACGCAAAAACACAACTTGATACCATGAAAAAAGAAAGTCGATCGTTTTCGTGAGAGGAACGACTAAGGCCAGTTACAACTCGACTTAGTGAAATTAAGTTTAAGACCAGTCTTACAAACCGATCTCCAGCAACAATCTGGATAAGCTCTCTTTGGCGTCGCCTGCCAGTAAAACGGCCTTATTGGGGTCAGCCTGGTAGAGGGGGTTATCCACACCGGCATAGCCGGGTTTATCGTCATAATTGAGCAAGATGATGTGTTTGGCCTCCTCAACATTTAGAATGGGCATGCCATAAATTGGCGTGCCAGCAGCGGTTCGGGCCGCCGGGTTGACCACGTCGTTTGCTCCCACTACTAAGACCACATCAGTGCGCGCGAATTCAGGGTTGATTTCGTCCATCTCGCGCAGTTTTTCGTAAGGGACGTCAACTTCAGCCAATAAGACGTTCATGTGACCGGGCATACGTCCGGCAACAGGATGGATGGCGTAATCGACAGTTTTGCCCGCGTTGCTTAGCAAATCCGCAAGCTGTTTAACCAGGGCTTGGGCCTGCGAAAGCGCCATGCCATAGCCGGGCACGATGATCACTTTTTCGGCAGTCCTCAACCAATCGGCAGGACTGCTCTGAGACGTACTGCTCGTAGTTTCTGAAGGAGTTTCTGCTTGCTGCAAACCCAACAGCAATTTTCCAAGGGTTTCTTTAGCGTCTCCTGCCAGCAGAACGGCCTTATTTGGGTCTGCGTTATAGAGGGGGTTATCCACACCGGCATAACCAGGTTTGTCGTCATAATTGAGGAAGATGACGTGTTTGGCCTCCTCAACATTTAGAATTGGCATTCCATAAATTGGCGTGCCAGCAGCAGTTCGGGCCGCCGGGTTGACCACATCGTTTGCTCCCACCACTAAGACCACATCAGTGCGCGCGAATTCGGGGTTGATTTCGTCCATCTCGCGCAACTTCTCGTAAGGGACGTCAACTTCAGCCAATAAGACATTCATGTGACCGGGCATACGTCCGGCAACAGGATGGATGGCGTAATCGACAGTCTTGCCCGCGTTGCTTAGAAAATCCGCAAGTTGTTTGACCAAGGTTTGGGCCTGTGAGAGCGCCATACCGTAACCCGGCACGATGATGACTCTATCTGCCTGACGCAAACGCTCGACGGGGCTCAAACTCGCTGGTGTGCCATCGGCTTTTTCGGGGGCTGGCTCGCTTTTTACAACTGCCTTTCGTGCTGCGGTCACTGAAGTCTTACCCAACAAAATATCGACCAATCTGCGATTCATCGACTTGCACATGATCTGCGTCAGAAGCAATCCGGAAGCCCCCACAATACCTCCCACAGCCACTAACAATACGTCCTGGATGGCCAAACCAGCAATTGCACCAGCCACGCCCGAGAGCGAATTGAGCAACGAAATAGTGATAGGCATATCTGCCCCACCTACCCGGATAGAAAACAAGACACCGAATGTCAGGCTGAGCAAAGTTGCTATGATGATCAAAACTGCCTGGTTGACAGGTTGTTCAAAGACCGAAAGTGCAAACAAGGGCACAGTGACCAGCGATGAAACCAGGGTCAGAACAGTCCAAAACTGGTGCGATTTGAAGATTATCGGTTTTTGTGGGAAGACTTTGTGCAACTTTCCAGCCGCAACAATGCTGCCTGAAAATGTCAACGCGCCGACGACAATCGCCAAGCCTGCCGTGATCAGGGAAAAGGTGTCAGTGTGTTTGCCGTTTATGACAGTCAGGATGCCGGCAATCATCGAGGCTACTCCGCCAAACCCGTTAAGTAAACCAACCAGTTGCGGCATCTGGATCATTTTAACATTTCGAACTATCAACAAACCGATCAGTGTGCCGATTAACATGGCTGTCCAGAGCTCAATGAGAGTGAAGAGCTGATAATACCAAAGCGTCAGGACAATTGCCAGAAACATCGCCACGGAACCTATCAGGTTACCGGTGACCGCTCGTTTGACTTTGGTCATCAGCGAGATTCCGAACAGCACCGCCAGCGCCAGTACCACTGCCAGGACGGTATAAACGGTTTGCGAAGGAGGGGTGATCTGGAATTGAGAATTGGAGAAGATGTTAAAAAACGCCATGACTACTTGTCCTTTTCGCTGTGGAACATTGAAAGCATGCGGTGGGTGACCCCGAAGCCACAGACGACATTGACCATCGCTAACGCAATTGCAATCAAACCCAGCAACTGGCTTCCTAAACTGATTGCCAGAGCGGTTACCACCAGGCAGCCCAAAACAGTTACGCCCGAGAAAGCGTTCATGCCAGACATGAGCGGCGTGTGCAGCATGCTGGGCACGCGGTTGATTATTTTGTAGCCAACAAACGCGGCAACTAAGAAAACAAGTAGAAGAATTAATTGAGTAAATTCCACGAAACCTCCAAAATTAATCACTAAGGGGGTTTTTGGCCCCCATAAAGGGTTTGCATGTCGAAATTTAGTCGAGCAAAAAAGCTTCCAAGGTGCCCTGATGAACGACCTGACCACCGTAGGTGGTGAGGGCTTCGCGCACAATTTCGTCTTCCATGTCCAGGTGAACCTGACCGTCCTTCACAAGGTATTTAACCAGATTGAGCACGTTTTGCGAGAACATCCAGGTTGAACTGGTCGGTAACATGCCAGGAATGTTTTTAATGCCAATGATCGTGACATGATGTTTTTCTTCCGTTGTGCCCATCGGCGTGATTTCACAGTTGCCCCCCTGATCAATGGAGATGTCAACAATTACCGAGCCGGGTTTCATGCTCTTGACCATTTCTTCGGTTATCAGGATGGGGGCCTGCTTGCCCGGAACGAGAGCAGAAAGAAAGACGATGTCTTTATCTTTGACACTTTCAGCCAAAATTGCCCGTTCTCTAGCCAGATTTTCAGGGGAGAGCGCCTTCGCGTAGCCACCTTCACCCATGGCGTCTTCAGGTGGCACACCCAAATCCACAATTTTCGCGCCGAGTGACATTGCCTGTTCTGCCGCGTCCGGACGTATATCTGCCGCATAGACAACGGACCCCAGCCTCTTGATGGTGGCGATGGCCTGCAAACCGCCCACACCAGTGCCGATTACCAGTGCCTGGGTCGGTCTGATCATTCCGACAGCGGTCGACATCATGGGCATGAAAACAGGCAGGTGGTTGGCTGCCAAAAGCGAGCCCTTGTAGCCGGCACAGGCACTCATGGAAGTGAGCGCGTCCATTGATTGCGCGCGGGAAATTCGAGGAATGCTATCGAGTGTCAGGCTGGTCACGCCACGAGCCGCCAGGTTCTTAACCATTTGATGGTTGACGGGCGCCGCAGGATGGATGAAGGTAATCAGGAACTGATTCTCGTGCATCATGTCAACTTCGTGGAGATTGAGATTACGGTTGAATTGAGGTTCCTTGACCTTGAGAATCATATCCGCGCGATTGAAAATTTCTGAAGGGTCAGCAACGATCTCTGCGCCCGCAGTGACGTAGTCTGGGTCATGAAAATATGCGCCTTCGCCAGCGTCTTTTTCAACCAGAACCTCAAGTCCTATGGCTTTCATGGCTTTAACGGTTTCGGGAGTCCCAGCAACACGTCGCTCACCTGGCATAATTTCTTTGGGTATACCAATAATCATCACATTCCTCCAATATCTGATAGTTTACATATAATCTAACATATTTGGCAGGTCTTGAACAGATTATTGCGTCTTTTTATCCCAGGACAGGTATAGATTTTTCGTTTTGTTTCAATTTGAAAAAGTCGGATTGTATTAACTCAATCCGACTTTTGATTTGATAAGAATGGCTTTCGTGAATTATCGTGAAGTACTTAGCTTAATCATCTCACCTTTTTGGTCAAAGGTCATGCGGGCGAAATGGTTATGACTCTGTGATTTGTACTCATATTGCTTCTTTAAGGTGACAACGTAACGCTGACTGGCTTTGAGCAGGTCGTACTGGTTACGGTGTTCTGCCACCTTCTCGGGGTCAAGGGTGAAGTTGGATAGCTGGGGGTTTATCGCGACTGTGGCGTCGTCCAGTCCGGGCAGATAGTTCCTGATTACAGCCTTGATCTGTCCTAAAATCTCACTGGGCATCTCATCAGCGGCTACCACCAGCTCTTCGGGTGAATCGCTGATAGTCTTGAGTTGCGGAGAGACAGTCGGGCGGATGGCAGGTTTAGTGACTTCCTTGATGTTTCTTGCGGTCGCCAGGGGGTCGCCGTAGAGCACAAACGAGAGTATTGTCTTTTGGTCTTCACCATCCAGGTAACCTTGGTCGACAGTCATTTTCTTCGCGAGGGCTAACTTAGCTTGCATCAGAGCATAGCCAGCCGATTGACCATCCACAACATATTTCCAGAAATGCCAGGCGAGTAAATCTGCAGCAATCAGAGGTTTGCTAACAGAACCGTAAGCGATACAAGTCGAACCGATAAACGCACGGCTACCGCTGGACAAGAAATTGAGCGCGATCGATTCATCAACCGCCTTGTTGAGAATATGCGCGCCATAACAAGCTTCACTCAAAACCAGCGCAGGTGCTGAACTGGATGGGGTGAAGTTCTTTGGCAGCATGGCGACCGGGTATTCGGGACCCTGTTCACGGCGGGTCAGATCTTTTTGTCCATACCATTCCGGAGAGTCTTTCAACCCGTGTAAGTTGAAATAAGCGTATTTGGGATTGCTGGGCAGACCGGCAAGAAGGTTGGTGTTTGTCGTGGGAGGTGAAGTCTTAAGTCCTTCTGGCCGGTCGATCGTTGAAAAAACCATCGAAGAGGGCGATTTCCATACTTCGGCACTGCAGCCCAGGTTATTTGGCTTCTGGATTTGCGCAGTGAACTGCAACAAGGTCCGGCTGAGGGCGTCGAGCCAACGGGCAAAGGGATTGCTTTCTAATGTTTTCTTGGTTTTGACTTTGACATCATATTCATTGTTAAGGAAACGCAATTGTTCCAGCAGGTAGCCGGCATCGTTACCGCGCTCATCTGGCAGCCGGCCGACTGGCCATTGCTGAATGAAATAATTCTCGTCAATCGTTGAGTAAGGATTGTCTGAAGGCACGTTAATATCGCTGTCATCAGTGGGGTTGGGGAGCAAGTGGAAAGGCACTATCTCATCGCCTCCGACGATCAGCAGCGCGCCAATCATTTCTCCGCGAGTTGCCAGAACCTTGTCCAGGTCTGTCAAGGCCAGCTTGAGTTTCCAGGCATCCGGCTTGCTTATGGGGCTGAGGTCGAATTCCTGACTGCTCTGGGGATCATCTGGGACAAAAACGCAACTGTTCCAACCAGGAAGGCTGACGATTTTCAGAGCCAGATCGCGCATGGCATCGATCACGACAGCTGCCGTGTTTTCACCATACTTTTCTACCAAATTCATGCGCGAAGTCATCAGGACATAGCTTGGGAATCGCCCGTCAGTATGCATCAGCTCAGACTTTTTGAGCTTGTTGGCGATGGTGGCAAAATCGGCTTCGATTTCCTCAATGGCTTTCAATGCGGCGACCGTTTTTTCGTCATGAGCTGAGAAGGAGCCTTTGGCGATCATTGGCTCAACATTGGCTTCAGGTAAATCCTGGTAATGCTCAGGCGGGACGTTCGCGATGTCCTTCACGAAAAAGGAGCTGGTCGGTACTTCGGAATAATCCAAAGGATCGTCATCAACATCCTCCTGCTCGTCAAAAACAAAGGAGGATACCTGGTTGGCAAGTGTTGGTTGTTCATCAAGGAGCTCACTGGCAAGTTTATTAACTGTAGGGAGATCGGTTTCTCCTGTGCTGACGAAATCGGATTTGGACAAGACGTTCCAGCCCAATTCGGCTGCGACTTTTGCAGGAACCGGCAGGTCAAGGAAGACTTTGAGGTCTTCCGGCCAGAGCGGTTTGAAACTGTGGTTGGGACCGAGCAGGCGGTTAACAACCTGACCGCTGGCATCGTGGGCAGCGCTCCAGTGCAACCTTTCGACACCCTGCGCGTCCTCACCGTGTTGCAGGTCTGCGATTGCTGCCAATATTTTGATTTGTACGCAAGAAGGCCAACGGGAAGAGTAGATCCCGCTCAAGGTTTGTAAGAGGGTGTAATTGCGATTTTCATGGATGACGCGCATATGGAAGATGGCAGGCAATGCTATCTTGGGATTGTGCGCGAGTGATTCCATAACTGCTTTTTCCGCCATTGCCAGATCACCACTTTCGTAGGCATTGCGGGCTTGAATCAAGGCTGGCAGCCAGCCAACTGTGGCTGCAGCCGCCGAGCTGCTACGCTGAAGATAAGCCTTGGTTGCTGCGACGTCCGGATTGTCGTGACCAGTCAGACGCTCAAGCAGGGTTGCGGCTTCGGTGAACTCCGGATCGTATTGGAGGATTTTCTCGAGATTGGTTGCCGCCATTTCTGTGTCGCCAAGCTCTGAAAGGATGTGGGCGTACATGTAATTGACCAGGAGGTCGCCGGGATAGCTCGCCAGCCAGATTAAGGCAGCCTGGCGGGCAAACTGGAATTCATGATGAGTAATGGCTGTCTGCAGCAGGGTTAGAAATTTGCCTCGGCGGACGATCAGGATTTCATCACTTTTGCGTGCGGAATAGGGTCTCATTTTCTTTTCGGTGCCTCCTGGAGATTATTGACCAGGTTCAAAGCGACGATCGCGGCCAGTTGCCGGCGAATGCTTTGGTCTGAAGGGGAAAGTTGGGCTGCCTGGCGCAGCATGTATTCTGCATTGCGGTAATCACGACTTTCTTTGTAGGCCGTGGCTGCCTGGATATATGGACGGGGGTCCTTCACTACCATGTCAATGGCTTTGTGATAGGTGTCGATAGCGTTATTGACTTCGCGCCGATCCTGGTAGGTTTGCCCCATCTCAAGATAAGCTTCAATTAAACTGGGGTCGAGTTTAAGGGCTTTATCAAGACGAGCTACCGCCTGGTCGAGGTTGCCTTTGAGCCGGTCGATTTTCCCGAGCGCCATTAATGTTTCTGGATTGTCTTCATCTATCGAGAGGCTGGAGGTAAGGTTCTTTTCGGCTTTTTCCAGTTTTCCTGCTTCAATCTGGCAGACTGCCAGGTGATTCAAGACCAAAGGGTTGTCGGGATGAGCATCAGCAAGGTTTTGCAGCGCATTGAGCGCTCCGTGTGGATTTGATTTGCTTTCGAGTTCGATTGAAAGCAAATCAAATGGGATTGAGTCCGCCACCACTGCCTTTGCAGCCTGGATAGTATGTTCTGCAAGGTTCGGGTTTTCGAGACCAATCTCTGCCTTTGCTTTAATCAGCAAGGCCACAGGATGATCAGGAGATTTTTTTAGCGCATGATTGATTTCCCGAACAGCCGAATCATAGTCTTTTCGTGCCAAATGGGATACCGCCATCGAAACAACATATTCCGGATTTTCTGGCGCGAGTTGAGCGGCTTTTTGCCAGCATTGGATTGCGATTTGGTGCTCGCCCAACTGCTGATTGATTTTCGCAAGGGAATCGAGCGCTTCCGGATTTCCCGGGAAGAGATCTGAAGCCTTGCCAAAATAATCTTTAGCTGCGTGGTAATCTTTCTCGAGCAGCTTCACATCACCAAGCAGCTGCCAGTAGTGGGCGGTCTTTGGAGAGACACGCAGCGCGGCTTCCAGGTGAGCTGCTGCCTCGGGATACAGACTGGCATCTTGGTACATGTTGGCAGCATAAACATGCCAGTCTGGCTCATCTGGCCAAATTTGCAAGGCTCTCTCGATGATCGTTGCAGCCAGCTTGGGCTGGTCTCTGGTCGCAAACGCGTGGATGGCTAGTAAAATCGGGTTGTCTGGTTTATCTTCGAGCAGCGATTGAGCGATTGCGGCACTGTAAGCCGGATCGGGATGCAGGTTCATGATCGCACTCTGGATCAAAACTTCAACATCGTCCTCATAGGCACCTAAAATCGCGTCGATGCGCTCAGGATTAACTAGCACCGAAAGCACCTGAGCTGCCTGACGACCGGTGTTCACCAATTGGCTCATCTTGTTCTCGTCGTCCCAATGCCCGCCGAGAACAGCCTGACCAATCTTTAATTCTGGCATCAATTGTGAGGGATTCAAGAAACGACCGGCTACCGCAATTTGTTCTTCTAATAACTCACCCTGATCCTGCTCTGTAAAAAGTTCCGGGGCGTGTCTAGTAATGTGCAATAGCATGGCGTTGTTGTGCTGGCGGTAGTTGTCGCTCAGGTAGGCAGCCAAAAGCCGGTTGGCGATTGGATTGATCCGCACAATTGAAAGCGCGCTGGTGAAGCACCGGTTGGCGATTTGCCAGTTTGAAGCTTCCCAGGCTACGATCCCACAGGCGAGGCAGTCCCAAATCCACTCAAAGTGTTGGGAAATATCGAAGGCAGCATCCTGACGGCGTGTCGCTTCAGCCTCAATGGCTTCCATCGATTGGTTGAGGTACTTCTCGGCGCTTTGAGGATCGCCGAACTCTTGATCCAGAAAGGCGTGAACCGACAAGGTGAACGAATTATCAGCCTTGTCTGCCAGGAAGTGCTCCCACAACATGGCGACTCTTGGGCGGTCGCGCTGGATAATTGCATCCAGGCAGAGGATTTGCACCAATCGATAAGTGTTGTTCTTATCGTTTGATTGAGAGCTGAGGTAGTTGAGCATTCCTTCAAGCTTCTGGCTGTTGTGCAGTGTCAGGGCCAGGCCTGCTTGCAGTTCGATGAGCTCCTGGCTGACCGGGTCGTGTTTTTGAGCAAGATCTGCGTGTTTTTGAGCAGCAATCAGATCGCCAGTGATTCTTTCCAGTTGAATTGCCCGCGAATAGATACCAGTTTCGGTATAAGCCGGGAAATTGGAAGGGTCTTCCGTCTGGGCCCGGTCTAGAAGGCATTCGTTATCGCTGTTGAACTCTAAATCCCGCACCAGGGGAATGATGCTCTCCAATGCCGGCAAAAATTGACGGTTGGCTGTCAGAACGTCACAGAGTAAGACCGAATAACAGGGATGATTGCCCAAGGATGCGGATAACTCCTGTGTCAGTTGTAAGGCGGCGGCTCCGTCACCCAGACGTAGAATAGAATAGACCAGATTGAGAGTCTCCTGGAAATCAGGTGAAGGGTTGCCCGAGATGGCACGATGGATGATGGCTGAAGCCTCATCGGTCAGGTTGAGGTGTAGGTAGAGATTTGCGACGTCTACGTACTCCTCCGTCACGATGCCTTCGAGTGTGAGCATTCGGTCCAGCGTATTCTTAGTTTCATCCAGGTCATTCATGCGGGCATAGGTGCGTGCCAGGGTCAGGTAAAGTGTTTTATCCTCGGGGCGTAGATGGATAGCATCTTTGAGGATCTGGATAGCTTCTCTTTCGTTACCATGATCGCTCATAAACCCGCTGAACCAGAGTATATTCTCAAGGTCAGATGGAGCTATTTGAAGGCTTGCGCGGGCAGTATTAAACGCCTCCTGTTCTAAACTGGATTTCAAATATGCATCAGCGAGTACGTGGCGGGTCTCGAGGTCATCGGGGTCTACAAGCATGGCTTCCTGTAAAGAAGCCAGACTGATGTCGTGCATTCCCAGTTTAGAACTGATTTTCCCGATTTGCAACTGGAGGTGGTGGTAAGCCCGCGGTGATTTAGCTTGCGGGCTGTCGAGTAACCTGAGGTAGCTCTCATAAGCCGGCTCGTTATTTCCGACAGCAGCGTTCATGTCCGTTGACAGTATGGCGAGATCAAAATCTTCTCTCAGTTTGTCATGATTGTTCAATAACACGTCCAGCAAGCCTTCCAATTCTTTGATGTTAGCATCAGCGCGCTGGCTGGTTAGTTTCAGCAGGCAATTAGCATAGGAGAGCAGAGTATCTTCGCTATGAAGAGAGTTCCAGGAAAACTGCAATAGTGGTCGGGCGCTCTTGGGATCATCCATGGCCAGGTAGGTCTGGCCCAAAACCAGGGCTAATTCCGGGTCACTGGCAAAATCATCTTCCAACGGCTCAAGGATCGTCCAGGCATCATCGGTATAGCCTTGCTTGAGCAGCGCGCCTGCAAGCGACTTGCGCACCTCAAGGTTGTTCGGGTCATTATCAAAAGCTTGCTTGAGGACAGCGATAGCATCGGTTGTTTGGTCATTTTCAAGGTATAGCTTGCCGAGAGCGCTCAATATCTGAGGGTCCCCAGGGAGCGCTGCCTTGGCTTTGCGTAAAGCCTGAGTAGCTTTTTCGTTTTCTCCCAGCTCGGTCCAGATTTTAGCAAGCGAGAGCCAGCTGGCAGGTTTTTCCGGCGCGACTTCAGAGGCACGCTCCAGCAGTTCAATCGGACGGGATTTTTGCCCTGAATTAATCAGAGCTTTGCAAAGTATCACCAAGGCTTCCCCATCCAACTGGTCGCGTGAGAGGAAATTCTCGGTAATTGGGATGGCGATTTCTGGTTTACCAGATTTGATGGCGATCTCCGAGTAAGTCAAAAGGTCCTCGCGGGCCGGCTGATCTGTTTGATCGATCAGTTCCTGATAGATTTCAAGAGCTTTGTCTTCCTGCTTGGTTTGCAGGTAGAGTTTTGCCAAATCTCTTTTGTTTGCCTTGTTATCTGGTTCAAATACAGACAGCAGAGCTGAAGAAGCGATGGCATCATCCAGGTTGGCCAGGCGCTGATTAATATTGGCGGCCAGACGAATGGTCGTCAGGTCGTTAGGATCATCCTGTAAAGCTTTTCGTATAAAATCGCCGGCTGTTTTATAGCGTTTCCGATTGAAGGCATATTCTGCTGCTTTTAAATTATCACTTTGAAAGCCAAAGCGGGACGAGGAAGTTGGTAGTGTTTTTCGCTGAAGTGCACTATCTAAGGCTAAATATGCTTCATCAGCCCGGTCGCGCAGTTGAGGGTAACGCAGCGCGAACAATGCGCTGGTATTTTCATCTTCACCTTGGTTCATGAGATCGAAAGCGAAGTCAACCTCATCCTGGCTGACCAGAAATTCGGCATATTGATTGCGGTATTCGCTGTTACTGGGCTCAAGACGCAATACTTCTTCCCAAGTTTTTCGAGCTTCTTCCGGGTCGGAAAGTTCAAGATCCAGTGCCATTTTATGCAAGATGGCGGCCTGGTTGCGGTTGATGGCGTTAAAGGCAAGCTCCATTGCCTGGCGGGCTTTATCCATCTGCCCTGCATATTGGTGCAGGACAGACAGGTTCTGGTAGGTTTCGATGTGGCTATCTGTCGTTCTGGAATCATTTTGGACCAGAAGGCTGTTTGCGAGCAGTTTGGTGAAGGAAGCAGAAGCGACTCCATGAAGCTGTTTCAAAACCGCCACCTTCAGGTTCAGATCAGCGCCACTAAGGAACCTTACAGACAAATCGAACTGTTCATTTTCCGCCAGCGGCAGGTTTTTGAGTAGAGTGACGAGACATTTGGCCAGGTCTGTCGAGTTTGCGTTGGAGGATGTGGAGGTTAATTCTTCCAGAGCGGCTTCAAAATCCGGACACAACAATGGCAGAACGGTCAGACTGGCAGACCAGGCAGACAACCTGGTTTTACCTTCAGTGAGAAACTGGCTAAGACCCTTCCAGCTGGAATGCTTCAGCCGATATTCACGCAGCAGAAGCGCAAGCATTGTGGCGTCCTTTAGGGTGGCTGGTTCTAAACCGGTCATGCGTACTGTTTCAAGTGTTTTGGCTGCGTTTTCAAGCAAGCCTGCGGGAATCGGAGTGAGGAGATTGGTCAGATCCTTGTCGACAAGGCTTTCGTCCAACAAGAACAATGAGATCATGGCTGGGTGCCAGAATTCAAGCTTATTACCAGCGATTTCAAACCATCTTGCCGGCAGCCCATGAACGTCCAGCTCGCGCCATAGCAGTGAATTTTCCCGGTAAGTCTCGAGCAGTTTCCTGCCTGTGGTTTGGTTAAAACGCGAATTAAGCTCTTTCAACAGCCAATCAATAGCCATAATCCATCCTTTCTTATGCTGAATTTACGGCAGAGGTCCGGTGAAGGGTTTGACGAAATAATACGCCCCCGCAAAAAGAACCAGACTGAGAAATACCAGGAAAATCCCGATACCGGTTGTTGATTTTGCCAGGTCGTTCAATGAACCGATCAACAAAGAGGCGTTCCCAACCAGACCGGAAACCCCCTCAGTAATGCCTTTATCCGCGAGCTTGGTAGTCGCGTCTGCTATTGTCTGGATATTGCGATTCATGGCTTGTTTTGCCAGGATAAAGATGCTCAGAAGCAGGCAAACGATGCCCATCGCAAATAGTATGACTGATACGATCAGTACAATTTGATTTCCGCTGTCAAACATAAAAAACCTCCACACAGATTCCTGTTGGAGGTTAAGGTGCAAATACTATGCCAGAGGTAACGGTTGCTGACCGAGTGTCGCCGCCGGGCTGACGAGGTCGAGGGGCAGATGACCGAGGTCGATGGCAGCTTCATCGCAAAGCAATACTGCTCTCTCAAGAGCGTTGCGAAGTTCCCGAACGTTTCCTGGCCAGCTGTAGTTGACCAGTGCTTCCATTGCTTTGGGAGTGACATCCAGGATGTTCTTCCCCATGCTCATGTTAAAATGTTGTAAGAAATAACCGACTAAATCTGGAATATCAACTTTTCTTTCGGATAGGGAGGGCAAGTCCAGGTCGACTACTTTAAGGCGGTAGTAGAGGTCCTCCCGAAATTCGTGTTTGGCGATCATTTCCTTAAGATTGCGGTTCGAGGCTGCCACGACCTGAACGTCTACGCTGATCAATGTCTTTCCGCCAACTCTTCGGAAGGTGCGTTCTTCCAGTGCGCGAAGAAATTTTGCCTGCAGTTCAATAGGCATGGAAGAAATCTCATCCAGGAAGAGCACACCATCATCTGCGATCTCCATCAAGCCGTTGCGCCTCTGCGTCGCGCCGGTGAAGGCGCCGGCTTCGTGACCAAACAGTTCCGATTCAAACATGGTTGGCTGGATTGCCGGGCAGTTTACATCAATAAAAGGCTTCCCGGACCTGGGTCCGCTCTCGTAAATATATCTGGCGAGCACTTCTTTTCCGGTGCCGGTTGGGCCAGTAATGAGTGAAGAAACAGAAGCTTCCGCTGCCCGGTGAGCCAGCTCGACGAGCGCTTTCATGCGCGGGGTCTTGCCAACGATAAATTTATCCAGGCTGGCCTTACCTCTCAAATGGTTCAATTCACGGCGCATAGCAACCACTTCTGAAGCACGTTTGACCGATTTGCTTAGCTCCAGCAAGTCGAGCGGCTTTTCCATGAAATCCTGGGCACCGTTTTTCATCGCTTCCACAGCCATGCCAACTTCACCGTGAGCAGTCATGATAATAACCTGGGGTTTTCGGGGCTGCCGTGCGGTTTCGGCCAACAAGTTGGGTCCGTAGCCATCCGGAAGCTGAACATCCAGGATGATGATATCAGTTCCATCCTGGCTCAGAATTTCGCGGGCTTCTGTGAGCGTGGCTGCTTCCTGCACTTCATAATTCTCAGTTCTAAGGAACTCAGAAACAACCATGCGAGCGGTTTCTTCATCGTCTACAACAAGGATTGATGCTGCCATAATTTCCCTTCTTACGCTCTCGGTAGAAGCACGTGGAATACACTGCCTCCAGGAACGCTTTCAACATAAATATTGCCCTCGTGGGCGGTGACGATCCGTTTGGTGATCGCCAATCCGAGCCCGGTTCCACTTGACTTTGTGGTCAGGAAAGGCTCAAAAATGTGCTCAACCAAGTCTTCCGGAATTCCAGGACCTGAGTCGGCAATGATTATCTCACACTGTGGCGGGATGATGGCTGCGGATGCCTGTTTTATTTTGACATTCAGACTGCCGCCGGTGTCTTCCATGGCCTGGATTGCATTGCTGATCAGGTTGACAAAAACGTGTTCGATTGCCCGCGGATCGACTTTAACCAGCAGCCTTTCAGTCGGAGCGCTGAAATTGTAAGAAACATTTAACCTGTTCATGCGCGGTGCCCAGCGGTCAAGGATCGAGGGGATCATCTCAGCCAGGTCAAAGGGTCGGATTTGATACTCGATTGGTTTGGAGAATGTCAGTGTCGATTTGACCAGGTGGGTCACCCGGGCACAATCGTTTTGCAACCTTTCAACCAGATTGGCATAGGGTGCATCGGGGGACATTTTCATGCCGATCAACTGCAATCCAGTCGAGATGCTGTTGATGGGGTTTTTAACCTCGTGTGCAAAAATGGCTGAAACCTCGCCCAAAAATGCTCGCTGCTCTAAATGCTTGGAATGGACGCGAATTTTTTCGCTCTGACTCAAGTCGCGCAAGATCAGGATGATACTGCGTACCTGCCCATCTTCAGTCACCGGTAAACACAACACCTGGGCTGGGAACCTGGCTCCCAGACGGGTGTTGAGATTGAGATTATCGCCCACCAGGGTGGGGATGCCTTGCTGGGCGTTTTTATAGAGGGTTGAGAGCGTCTCGTTGCCGATCAGGACCATTTCTGCCCGTTGTTGAAAAACCTCTTTGCTGGCATAGCCGAGCATCGATTCTGCCGCCGGATTAAGCTCAGCTATGCGCAGATCCGGGCTGAGGACAATGACACCTTCCTCCAGGTTGTCAGCCACAGTTTGCTGGATTCGGGCAAGTCTGCGTATGTTGCGCATAGTCGAGCTGGCTTGCTCCAGAGTGGTGAGGTTTTTTAACGCCGAACTGGCATGCATACCGAGAAGATTCAGGTACCGCAGGTCCTCGTTGTCGGGCACCAGCCCGAAACCGCCAGCCAGGATCAATCCCTGCATTTTGGAGTTTACAGTTAGCGGAATGCTGAAAAGATAATTTGCTTCAATTTCTCGGGCAATTCTTTCGAAGTTCGACAGGGTTGGTTTGCCCTCCCGCCACAAAACGGCCGATTCCAGCTTTGTCTGGCTGTTGAGGCTGGATTCTTTGGGGAAGGAATGGGCAACTTCGGAATTGTGTTCCTGAGCGAGAACAAGGCTTTCATTGTTCCGGCGGTAAACCAGGACAAAATCGGGTTTACTGGTTGCGGTGATTATCCTTACAGCTGTTTCATAAAGCTGGGTGACTGTGGGCTGCCAGGCAAGTTCAGCGAGCAAACGAAAATTATCGTAACGATGCTCCTGATCGAGCAGGTCCTGGCGAAATAAGTTCTCCTCTCGTAATGCCGAAAAAACCAGTACTACGACCTGGTTGGTAGGGCTGAGGGAATGAATTCTTAACAAAACCGGCAAAATCTCACCGCTCGAAATTTGAAACATTATTTGCCTGGCTTCGGTGGGGTTGGGGTTGGTATCGATCTCTCCCGGGATTACAGCCGAAAGAATCATCTCTTGCAGTTCGGCTTTGGAATAGCCACTCAAGTCCATGAAAGGCTGGTTGGCCAGAACGAGGCGGTCTTTGGCCCTTAGATACACAACAGCAGCGTCGGGAATCAGATCGATCAGACCTGACTGACTTAAGATTTGTAGCTCACCTGTGAGAGCCGCATCACCTGATTGACTCTGGAGAGATCGGTCCACGGTTTAACCTTGTGAGCTTTTGGAATTAGCGCGTAGATGGGCTGGCAGGATGCCTTCCATGGAACGGTACTTGGCAACGGTCCTTCGCGCGATGGAAATTCCTTGTTCCTCAAGTTTTTCTTTAATTTCAGAATCACTCATTGGCTGATTTTCCTCTTCAATCATTTCCTTAATCACAGTTCTGAGGGCGAGACTGCGATCGAAAAAAATTGACATAGGAACGATTTTCTTGTTCGGCAACTGGATTGTCTTGTCAGAAACCGCCCTCGAGATGGTCGATTCGTGCAAGCCCAGCCCTTCAGCAATTTTGGCTCTGGTGAGCGAAACCATGTTTTTATCACCGCCGATGATGTAGCCTCTCTGGATTACCACCAGTTTTTCCATCAACAGTTTGATGGCATTCGATCGCTGTTGAATACATTTGATCAACAGTGATGCTTTTTCAATGTCCGCTTTCCATTGATCGGCGTGTTCCGAATCGACACTTTTCGCTGACTCTTTGAACAGCTGGTTTACTTTCAGCGTGCCGCGAACCGGTAGAATGATTTCAACGACCAGAGGATTTCCTGGCTTGTCGTTCAGGTAATAAATGAGCACGTCTGGCTGGTGAAAAACTTCTGAGCCGCTTGCGTTGGGGTTGCGGACGTCGCCCCAGTGTGACCTGCCTGGGTAGGGGTTGAGGTTCTCGCTGATGAAGTTTGCGACTAGCTGGATCTGTTGGCTGCTCGATTTCAATGCGCGCGCGATTTCTGTGAAATGGTGTTGACTGAGCTTGGGCAGATAGCCTGAGATCACTTCCTTCGTCAGCGCAGGGATTTCAACGCGTTCGGCAAGACTGTCGATCTGGGCAAGCATGGCTTCAGCCGGGTTTGATGAACATACACCCACCGGGTCGCAGCGTTTAAGCAATTCGATGATTTCTTCGACTTCGCCTGGCAATCGGTGATGGTAACGGGCAACTTCAACAGGAGTGATTGTCAGGAAACCGTCCTCATTGAGGTGATTGAGGATGTAGGCAGCCATCAGACGGTCTTCAACCTTCAAATCGGAAGCTGCTTGCTTGAGAACGTAAGTGGGAAGGTCGACCATCTCCGAGGCGTAAGGCTCATCCAGAATCTCGCTGGTTGTGTTGCCGCTGCCGGTATAAAAGTCTTCGCGCGGGGAAATAAAGACGATGGGTTCGTCTGAATTTGTGTTTTTGGGTTGACTGCAGATGGGGCAGGGGCCTGTGGGAGGGAGCAGCCGCTTGCACATTGGACAGCGGCGTTCCTCGACCAGTTCAAGCGCGGGGTTGGAGGCCAGTTCAGAATCGATTTTTTGCTGCAGCTCAATCGCCGTCAGACTGAGCAATGTCATGGTCTGGGCCAGGTGTGCGGATGTCTGGGTGGTTGTTTGCTGCCATTGGCTTTGAAACATCATTACCTCTTGTGAGCACGGGCTGTGAATAGCAGAGCAAGCCCTATTGCAAGAATTATACCCGAAGAATTGAGCTTGTCATGTGAACGAAGAGTGCTGTTTACGAAACTTGAGGCGTTTGAAATCTAAACGCTGATTGACTATGCATACCACGAGGAACCTTAAAGTCCCCTCATGGCAATAAAAGCATCTAATCAGGGTTTATTGTGTCCATAAAACTTAAAAAAACTACAAATCTTTTTTCCTCGCTTATAATTGAAAGAAAAAGGAGCAAGCTTATCATCCGATATGAAACAACCATCAAAAACTGTCGCTACATTGAAACCATATTTCTTTGCCGGTTTAAAAACTGTCATTGCTGACCTTCAGGGAAAGGGCGTCGACGTTATCCGTCTGGATATGGGCTCACCTGATCTCCCACCTGCAAGTTTTATCATTGATAAATTGATTGAATCGGCGAAGAATCCAAAAAAGCATGGCTATTCACCCGCAGGAGGTTCACCTGGTTTTTTAGACGCAGTCAGCACCTACTATAAGCGCCGCTTTGACGTGGATATTGACCCGAAAACAGAAGCACTGGCATTGATCGGCTCCAAAGAAGGTCTTTTCAACCTGAACCACACCATGCTCAACCCTGGTGATATGGTTTTATTACCGGATCCTTATTACCCGGTCTACCTCTCAGGGGCGCAACTGGCAGACGCTCGTTATCACTTTATGCCGTTGACCAAAGACAATAACTTCCTGGTAGATTTTGAAGCAATTCCCGAAGACGTTGCCAGAGAAGCTAAGATTATGTGGCTTAATTATCCCAATAACCCCACCGGAGCTGTCGCGGACCTTGACTTCTTCAAGCGGGCCGTTGAATTCGCCAGCAAGTATGACATCTTGATCGCGCACGACGCTCCTTACTGTGACCTCTGTTTCAACGGGTATGAAGCGCCAAGCATAATGGAAGTCGATGGCGCAAAGGATGTTGCAGTCGAGTTCAACTCCCTCTCCAAAACCTACAATATGGCAGGTTGGCGGATCGGTATGGCCGTGGGAAACAAGGAAGCCATTCGTCTGCTGGCGAATTATAAGAGCCAGATTGATTCATCAATTTTCATGCCCATTTTGGATGCTGGTCAGGCCGCGCTCACTGCCGACCAGAGCTGGTTAGTCGATCGCAATAAGATCTATGAACAGCGGCGTGACGTGGTTTATAACGGCCTGAAAGACTGTGGTTTTGAAGTGGAATTGCCAAAAGCTGCCCTCTATCTTTGGGCGAAATTACCCTCCAAATTTAACGACCCGGTCAAATTCTGTGCTGACTTGCTTAACGACACAGGCGTCAGCATGACCCCTGGTGTGGTTTATGGGCCCAGCGGTTCAGACTACGTTCGGATCTCGATAGTTATTCCAACCCATCGGATTAAAGAGGCGATTGGCCGCATGCAGGCATGGATCGCGAGACAGTAAGCACTGGAACTTACTAACACTGTGACATTATTGACTGAAGAAAATCACGAAACTGCAATTATGGTGGGTGTCCGCATCGGACATGAGACCCACGTAGGCTTGACCCTGGATGAAAGCATGCTGGAACTGGAGATGCTGGCTGAAACAGCTGGCATCGACGTGCTAGGGTCGCTCACTCAAAATCTTGCCCGGCCTAACTCCCGTACCTATATCGGCAAAGGTAAGGTGGAAGAACTTAAACTGCTTGCTGAAGAGTTGGACGTGGACACGATCCTTTTTGATGACGAGCTTTCTCCACGCCATCAGAGAGAACTCGAAAGTGAGTTTACTCAAGATGTCAAGATATTGGACAGGACTGCGCTGATCCTGGATATTTTCGCCCAACATGCCGACACACGTGAAGGCATGCTCCAGGTTGAATTGGCGCAGTACAAATATCGCCTGCCTCGGCTTACCCGTGCATGGACGCACCTTGCCAGGCAAAGTGGCGGCGCGACAGGTCGCAGCGGCAGCGTTGGCGGTGTAGGTTTGCGTGGACCTGGTGAAATGCAGCTTGAAGTTGACAGGCGCGAAATTAATAAGAAAATTGATAAATTAGAAGAAGACCTGGAGAAAGTGCGCCAACACCGCGAACGTTATCGCAGACAGCGTCGCAAGACCAATATTCCTGTGGTTGCTTTGGTTGGGTATACCAATGCTGGCAAATCGACCCTGCTCAACGCGCTGACAGAGTCAGAGCTGTATGTGGCCGCGCAGCTGTTCGCCACCCTCGACCCTACCACCAGACAATTCGAATTACCAACAGGCGAAACGGTCTTGCTTACCGATACGGTTGGATTCATACAGAAACTTCCGACCGACCTGGTTGCGGCATTTAGAGCAACCCTCGAAGAAATTACTGAAGCGAACCTGCTGCTGCATGTGATTGATGGCTCACACGAAAACGCTGACTCCCAGCGGAGAACGGTTTTAGAAACGCTGGAAGAAATTGGCGCTGGCGAAATCCCTCTTTTAAATGTGTACAACAAAATCGACCTTTTGGATGATGAAAGCCTGCGGGAGTTGAAAGAATCGGCGGATCCTTTAGCCCTGTTCATCAGCGCCAAAGAAAGGACCGGTTTCGAGCAGCTGTCTGCCGCGATTTCTGCCGGGGTCAACCAGGGGTTTGAAAAAATTGTGGTGTTGCTGCCCCACGATGCCGGTCGATTGGTTTCGCTGTTCCATGAAAAAGGGCATGTTGAGACACTGGAGCATGTCGAGGCGGGTGTGCGCATAACAGGTTTGCTGCCGGTAGCGTTGTTTTCGTTCTTTGAAGATTACATTGAGTAAAAAGCGATAATAATTGCCGTCAATCAGCAATGTTTGCAAGGTAATAGCGCTAGAAACAAAAAAACCGGGTGATTAACCCGGATTTTGTTATAGAAGGAAATTGTATAGATCAGTCTTCTTTGCTGACGGAAATTACCTCACGACCCTGGTAGTATCCGCATTTTGGGCAGACACGATGGGGAAGGCGAGGCGCGCCACAATTGGGGCAGTTCACGCTGGCACTGGCCTTAAGGTGGTCATGCGAACGTCTGCGGTCGCGGCGTCCTGGGCTAATTTTTCTCTTCGGTAAAGGTGTCATCTTACACTCCTAACTTGCACTCATATTAATTAACCTTATCATTTTACTCACGTTCTAGATAAAATGCAAGGTCAATAAATGGATCACATGTGAGGAGGTCAGCACATGGTATACACTTTATGAATTACAGTTACGTATTGTACCGGGATAGATCTCTGGAGTTATGGGGGATAAGATATCAAGACATTGAGGTGTA
>Ga0265293_10005608_pt1 | contig 20811 bp, 11 predicted proteins | sample Munlanlewell138R_FD_192505 | JGI IMG/M metagenome (GOLD analysis project Ga0265293, IMG submission 192505) | Leachate microbial communities from a municipal landfill in Southern Ontario, Canada - Leachate well 138R | ecosystem: Engineered > Solid waste > Landfill > Unclassified | place: Canada... | reverse complement strand
GGAAGCCTTCGGCGGACGAAGGACCGTTATATTCCGGCGGTACATCTTCCTTCGCACTGCTTTCGGGGGTGATCTTCCAGGCTTTCACATCGGTGTACCATTTTCCATTGAATTCTCGGCTTTCAATATCGAATGAGATATCGTATTGCTGTTCAGGCTTGAGGGTAACCCCGTCGAGCTTGTCGCCCCAGACGGAGACACACACCTTCTTGGGATACTGTCCCGGTGTCTCCACAATGATATCCTGTTTCTTCCACTCTCCGTTTCGGCCTTTTCCCGTCTGCAACGGGAGTATCTCTATCAGTTTCGCTGTAAATTGCATGATTGATTCAATTACTGAATGATTGGGAGATTATTCTCCCAATTGGAAAAATGACTTTTCAGAATCTCGGTTCCAAACGGCAAAAATAGCAATTTTTCCGCTCAGGGAGAGCCTTTTTTGGGTTTAGTTTTCAACAGTGTGAACCGGTCAGGTGAAAAAGAGGCTGGCACCAAGCGTGAGCAGCAACCCGCTGACGGCGATCAGCGACTCCATCACGGTCCAGCTCTGCAGTGTCTGCCGCTCGTTCATGCCGAGGTACTTACCCACCAGCCAGAAACCACTGTCGTTCACGTGCGAGAGCAGCGTCGCTCCCGACGAGATGGCGATCACCACGAGTGCCCGCTGCGGATCACTCATCTCCAGGTGGAGGATCACCGGTGCGATGAGACCGGCGGCGGTGATCATGGCCACCGTGGCTGAGCCCTGCGTGACACGCACGGCGGCTGCCAGCAGCCACGCCAGCAGGATGGGCGGCATGGCCGAGCCGGCCATCGAGACGGCGATCGCCTCCCCCATGCCGCTCGCGGTCATCATCTGCTTGAGGACGCCCCCGGCACCGGTGATCAGGATGATGATGCCGGCAGGCCCCAGAGCGCGGGTGCTGAGCTCCAGGATCTGCTCTTTCTTCATCCCCCTGCGGATGCCCAGAAAATAGATGGCGGCGAGGGTGGCGATGATCAGCGCCGAGAAGGGATGCCCCACGAACTCCAGGAGATCGGTCCAGAGAGTCTTGCTCACCCACCCCTTCGACACCGCAAGGGTGGTCACCGTGTTGAGCAGGATCAGCAGCAGCGGGATAAAGATCATGGCCAGGATGAGACGGAAGGAGGGCAGTGCATTCCGGTCGCTCTCCACACCGCTGCTCTCTGTCTCCGGCGGCGGATCGAGATGGATCTTTTTGGCGATGTGCCGCCCGAAGAGGGGACCGGCGATGATGGCGACGGGGATGCCCAGAATGGCGCCCAGCAGGATCACCCATCCCAGCTGGGCGTTGATGATGTCGGCCACGGCCACGGGACCCGGCGTGGGGGGAATGAAGCTGTGGGTCACCGCCAGACCAGCCAGCAGGGGGATGGCGTAGTAGAGCAGCGACCGCTTGCTGTCGCGCGACAGGGCATAGACGATCGGCACCAGGATGATGAAGCCCACATCGAAGAATACCGGGATAGCCACCAGGAACCCGGTGAGGGTCATCGCCCAGGGGGCCCGCCGGATGCCGAAACTGCGGATCAGATGGTGCGCCAGTGATTCCGCTCCTCCCGAGCTTTCGAGGATCTGCCCGAAGATGGCTCCCAGTCCCACTACCGTGGCGACGAAACCCAGGGTGCCGGCCATCCCCTCCTCAATGGCAGTGAGCACCTCCCTGAGCGGCATGCCGGCGGCAATGCCCACGTAGATGGCTGTCACCAGCAGTGAGATAAAAGCGGAGATCTTCAGCTTCAGCACCATGAAGAGCAGCAGCGCCACGGCGGTGAGCAGGATCAGCAGGATGGTAAGGGTAGACATCAGGTTCGGGATTTCAGGGGTTGCACAAAACGTTTTATTCTCTGCGGGGCAAATATAACGGATTCCGCGCTAATTGACGAAACATACACAAAGAAAAACCCGGAACGGTTTGTTCCGGGTAGATGTTTATCTGTGCATGCCAATCAGTTGGCGTAGCTATCTTTTACAAATGCTGCGTTGTTGAGATAGTCGTAGCTCTCCTGAACACCTTCAAACGGGGTGCCGGTGTAACGCTCTACCTCTACCACCATATACTTGGCTCCCGATTTCTCCACATTGTTGTAGATGCCTTCAAAATCGACCTTGCCGCTCTTGCCCAGCTCCAGCTCATCCTTGATATGAAGCAGCTCGAAACGACCGGGGTAGTTGTTGAAATAGTCGACCGGGTTCTTGCCCCCTTCGCCTACCCAGTAGACATCCATCTGGAAGAAGACCTTCTCCGGATCGGTGTTCTTAAGCATATAGTCATACATCAGTTCACCTTCTATTTCGGTGAACTCGAAGTTGTGGTTGTGGTACCCAAACTTCATGCCGGCAGCGTTACACTTCTCACCGATCTGGTTGAAGTAATCGCAGTATGCCTGCAGGTCGACCAGTGTCTTGGGGGTAGGGATCCAGGCAACCACCAGGTATTTCATCCCGGCATCCTTGTGTGCCTGGATGGCGGTGTCCCACCATGCCCATGTTTCTTCCCAGTTGGTGTCGGCTGCAGGGTCGGCCAGTGGTCTTCCTGCATGTGAAGACAATACTTCCATACCGGCATCTTCAATCGATTTTTTGAAATCGGCCGGAGCCAACCCGTAGAACTGTCCGTCGTTGTATCCCGCTGCTTCCACACCGGTATAACCCATTTCAGCTGCCTTGGCAATGGTGCCTGCATAGTCAGCCTTGATGTCATCGCGCAGCGAGTAAAGCTGCAGGTAGATATCTTTCTTTGCCGTTGCTGCTTCCTCTTTTTTCTTGCCTTCAGCGCAGGAGCTGAGGATGAACAATCCGCTCATCAGCGCTACCATGAGAATTGAATATTTTTTCATTTTCCTGACTTTTTGAAACGAATCATTCAGCCCCCGGGGGGACTGAATGATGCTTCCGTTGTTGTTTATTAATCCAAAACTTTAATCTTGATGTTTCTGAACCATACATCATCGCCATGATCCTGCAATCCGATGTACCCTTCCTGGTTTTCACCACCGGCATTGAGGAAGTTGGGCCAATCCTTGAACTTGCTGTTGGCTACCATCTCTTTCCATGCGTCGGTCCAGAGGTGATATTCTACCACGTTCTCACCATTCTGAGAATGAACCACGGTACCCTTGTAAACCAAAATACCCCCGCTGTTCCATTCGCCGGCAGGTTTGGCATTCTGCGGTACGGCAGGTACCAGGTCATAGAGAGAGGCTGACTGACGGTTGTTGTCTTTGCCCAGTTTGGCATCGGGATGACGTTCGTTGTCCAGCACCTGATACTCGGGTGAGGACTCGTAGATCGGCTTTCCTTCTACTTCCTGACCCAGATAGAAGACCCCGCTGTTGGCTCCCTCCGATACTTTCCACTCGAAGGTGAGCTCGAAATTCTTGAACTTCTGATCATAGATGATGTCACCACCATCCTTGGCACCTGCTTCACCCATGCCCGATCCGTTGATCTTGATGGCTCCATCTTCGATGGTCCAGGCAGTAGGCATGTCGGTGCGGTTGTAACCCCTCCAACCGGTGAAATCTTCACCATTGAAAAGGGTGATCCATCCCTCTTCTTCAGCAGCAGCCACTTCTGTAGCCGCTTCCGTCTCACTTGATTGTTTTTTAGCGTTGGTACATGACATCAGTATCATACCCGATAAGATAAGTAAACTAAACAGATAAATAACTTTTTTCATAACGATTCTCTTTTTTATTGTAACTCTGTATGGATAATCAAAAGGGATAACGATCACCTGTGGACCGCTATCCCCTGACATATTCATGATTAAGGCATCTCCGGCAGTTTCCAGCCATTCTTGTAGGTATGCTTGATCATCTCGTTGGCATATTCCACCGCGTTGACCGGATCGGTCCAGGTCTTGTTGAAGGTGGGGTGACCGTCGGTGATCTTGAAACCATCTTCAATGATGGTGCGCACGGTAGCATCGGTAGGAATGTTGGTGAACTGCATGTTGTTGCCATCCCAGTGCAGCTCCTGGTTGAGAGACTGCAGGCGTACGGCCAGCACACCCATCACCACCATTTCGTTGAAAGGACCTGCTTCCGCGAAGGGTGAGGCTGTCTCCACACGATTTTCGGGACTCTCCTTACAGGCACGTACCCAGTCCATCTCATGCGAGAGGGTCACCTCACGCTGTGTCTTCGGTGAGTTGGGCTTGCGTCCGGAGACCAGCCAGGGATTCACACCGTAGCAACCACAGATAAGGGTGTCTTTGGTACCGTGGAAGATCACGCCACCACCCTGATCGTTCAGATTCTTTCCGGCGGGGACGCCTTCGGGACGCATGGGCATAAGACCACCGTCGTACCAGAATACTTCCACTTCGGGCATCGCTACCTTCGGCATGTTGTTGCGTGAGGGGAAGACATACTTCACCATCTGTGCGTTGGGTGCACAGTCGGTCAGCAGCATGGTGGACGATCCCTGAACCTTGGTGGGGTATCCCAGATTCAGACCCTTGAACACGGGGTGCAGGATGTGACAGGCCATATCGCCGAGGGCTCCCGTACCGAAGTCCCACCAGCCGCGCCAGTTCCATGGGTGGTAGATCTCATTGAAGGGACGATTGTTGGCCGGCCCGATGAAGAGATCCCAGTCGAGGGTCCTGGGCACCTTATGTGCTTCTTTCGGAGTCATTAACCCCTGTGGCCAGATAGGACGGTCGGTGAAGGTCTCCACCTTGGTCACCTCACCAATCTGACCATCATAGATCCAGTCCATCACCTGGCGTACACCCGGTCCGGAGGATCCCTGGTTGCCCATGCTGGTGGCTACCTTGTGCTTCTTGGCCAGCTTGGTGAGCAGCCTTGATTCATACACGCTGTGTGTCAACGGTTTTTGTACGTAGACGTGCTTACCCATGGTCATGGCTTCAGCGGCGATAATCGCGTGCGTGTGGTCGGCAGTGGCTACCACAACCGCATCGATCGACTTGCCCAGCTCGTCGTACATCTTGCGATAGTCGTAGTACTTCTTTGCCTTGGGGAAATAATCGAAGACACGTTGGCTGTACTTCCAGTCCACGTCGCAAAGACCGATAATGTTCTGGCTTTCCAGGTTTTTCAGGTTGGCAAAACCCATACCTCCGACACCTACACCGACAATGTTCAGTTTGTCGCTGGGTGCCTGATGACCCATACTTTTACCCAGTACGGAGGAGGGCACAATGGTTAACCCGGCAGCAGCGAAAGCTCCCGTTTCCAGAAATTTTCTTCTTGAAATTTTTGATGACATAATACTTGATTTGATGTGAAATTAAATTATCTGGTAAAACTCAATAGTTAATATAAATCTACAATTAAGCGGTAAATATACCAAAAAAAAATGAAACAAGACCAATTTACTCTTTTAATATAAAAATTGCGACTAATTGGTTATGCTGACTCCACCGGTGGTTGCTTCAGTTGCAATCGCAGATAATTCATTTATTTTTTGTTAAATACAATTGATATTCCTCCCAGAGCGCGTCAATGGATTGCTCGTCGCCCAGCACCTTTTTAACTGCCCCGTCGAAGCTCCAGGGAATCACCTCGAGGGCGGTGCGGTTGAACTTGCGCAGGAAGTCGGGATCCTTAGCAGTGAGCCACTGCAGAAAAAAACCGGTGGTCTGGTATCCATCCATCCAATGACCGCCGGGCTTACGGTTGGTTGCGGGGAAGTAACCGTTGTGGGCACGGACGGCATCGGCCATCCCCTCGATGAAGGCAAAAAAGGTCCTATTGGTGCCATAGGAACCGATGCCCTGTGGCTCCAGCTGGAAACCGTGGGTGAGCTCATGGTAGAGCACCCCCTCCGTTTCGTACAGGACCTTGTCGTCACCGCCGTTGTGGGCCGACTGTTCCACCCAGCGGCTGCTGTAGAAGATGCTGATCTCCGGAACGCCGCCACCCTTGGCGGAGATACCTTCTACATCCTCAAGGGTGTAATTGATTTTACGTATGGCAGGTATGGAGTCTGCGGGTGTCCAGTAGAGTGTTTTCACCACCCCCAGGATGCTCTCCCGTATCAGCGATTCCGGCACGGGCACGATGCGGTGGTAGATGGCTGCACCCTCCGTGCCACCGGTCTTGTCCATGAAGTGAATCGCAGGATAGGTGAAGCTGTCCCATGAGGGGCTGTTTGGTTTCGAAGCAATTGATATGTTCGGGTTACACGCACTGAATGTGAGCAGAAGAACTGCAAGAAGGGAAAAATGCTGTTTCATTGAATCACTGTTGTTGGGTGAATGAATAGGGTTGTTCATATGTGGAGGATCTCCTGTCGGGTTTGCTGCTCATCTCAAACAGCAACTCCCCACCCTGCAGGATCTCTCCGTGGGTGATGTATGACTTGTGCCAGGGTTTGCCGTTCAGGGTGACCGACTTCACATGGTGATTCCCGTGGGACTGGTTCCGGGTGCGCACGGTAAAGGTTTTGCCGTTTTCAAGCCGTAACACCGCTTTGTGTGTCACCGGTGAACCAAGCACATACTGATCGCTGCCGGGACATACGGGATAGAATCCCAGTGCGGAAAAGATGTACCAGGCAGACATCTGGCCGCAATCATCATTGCCTGATAACCCGTCGACCCTGTTTTGATACATCTGCTGCATGATCTCACGGACACGCTTCTCCGTCTTCCAGGGTTCACGGGTCCACTTGTATAGGTAGGCCACATGGTGACTGGGTTCGTTGCCATGTACGTAATTCCCCATCAGGCCCTCTTCGTTGATATCCTCCGTGTTGGCGAAATACCTGGCGGGCAGCTCCATGGTGAAAAGCGAGTCGAGGCGACGGACAAACTGTCTCTCGCCGCCCATCTGCGTGATCAGACCCTGCACATCGTGCGGCACAAAGAAGGAGTAGTTCCAGCTGTTGCCCTCGATGAAGCCCTGACCATGTGTGTCGAGCAGGTCGAATGGCTGTTTGAAACTACCGTCAGCCAGCTTGGGACGGGTGAATCCGATGGAGGGATCAAAGATGTTACGGTAGCTGAGCGCCCTTTTTGCATAGATGCCTTGCACATCCTCCTGCTGCATCCGTGCCGCCAGCTGCTGGATGGTCCAGTCGTCGTAACTATACTCCAGCGTGATGGATGCAGCCGAGCTGCTACGCTCAAGAGGTACATAGCCCTGTTTCTTGTATTCTTCAATGCCATCGTAATAATCGAGATTCGAACTGTTGACAGCAGCTTCCAGGGCGAGATCCCTGTCGACCTTCAACCCCTTGGCGACCGCATCGGACAACACCGATACCGAGTGATAGCCGATCATGCACCAGTTCTCGTTGCCCATGTGCGACCATACCGGCAGTACCTTGTGCACGCTCTGACGATAGTGGTTGAGCATGGAGCTGACAAACTGTGTGGCCCTGTCCGGCTTGATCAGGTTCATCAGGGGATGCTGGGCACGGAAGGTATCCCATACCGAGAAAACGGTATAGTTGGTCTCCCCCCCGGCGGCCTGGTGAATGTTGTGGTCGATGCCCCGATAACGGCCATCCACATCCTGGTATACCGATGGGTTGATCATGGTGTGGTAGAGGGCGGTATAGAAGACATGCATGGTCTCCTGGTCCGCTTCGAAATCGATGCACCCCAGCTCTCTCTCCCACTTCATCTCTGTTTCAGCCCTGATGGCATCGAACGACCGATCCTGTGTCTCCGCCTCCAGGTTTTTAAGGGCTCCCAGACAATCGACGGGTGAGAGGGCCACCTGCACCTCCAGCGGTAAACCGTCGGAGAAATCAAAATCGAAATAGGCGGTCAGATGCTTGCCAAACATCTCCGGGAAGTTCTCTGTCATGTCGAACTTACGCCAGAAGCCATTGTAGAGCACCTTCTCCCTGTTCACCGCCCCATAGCGTGTGATCGGCTTCGAGAACTTCACCGCGAAGTGGGTGTAATTCATGCGCGACCAGCCACGCGTGATGCGGTAACCGGTGAGCGTGCAGGAGTCCTCCACACGCAGGTTGGCCATCAGCACCTTGCCGTCGTAGTGGTAGATGCCATAATCCAGGTCGAGGACCAGGTGTCCCTCGGTTGTCCCTTCAGGGAAGGTGTAACGGTGCACCCCCACCCTTTCCGTGGCTGTCATCTCCGCCAGGATCTGATCATCCAGCAGCATGACTGAATAGTAACCCGGCCCGGCGCTCTCCTGATCATGCGAGAAGCGGGAGCGGTAGCCTTCACCCGGCTCCGAGGCACTCCCCCTCTCAAGCTGATGGGGACCGGTAGCCGGCATCAGAAGGATATCTCCCAGGTCGGAATGACCGGTGCCGTTGAAGTGGGTGTGACTGAACCCCACGATGGTGGAATCATCGTACTGGTATCCTGCACAATATGAGTAGGCATCGGGCTGATAGACTCCATCCACGTTGTGGGGGACCATTTCCGTGTCGGGGCTCAACTGCACCAGCCCGAAGGGGGCCGCGGCACCCGGGAAGGTGTGTCCCATACTTTTGGTTCCCACCATGGGATCGACATAGTCGATCTTTCTCTCCTGAGAAGTTACGGAGATACTGCTGATGCAGCATAACAGCAAGAAGGATTGTTTCAGAATGTGCATCCTGTTACAGGCTTTAAATGATTGAACATTGAATAGGATTGATTCTCTGATTCTCGCAACAACGGTCTATTTCACGCCCTGAGAAGGGGGTGCATCGTCGGGTGAGGCTCCCCAGGATTGGTTGGCCTTCTCACCCATCACCAGTTCGAGGATGCCTCCCTGTTTGATGTCGTCGTGACTGAACCAGGGTTTGTTCCACTCTTTCCCGTTGAGGCGGGCTGTCTGGATGTACTTGTTCTCGGGACTGTTGTTCGTTGCCACGATACGGAATAGTTTCCCGTTTCCGAGGGTCAGCTCCACCTCATCGAAAGTGGGGCTGCCTATGTTGTAGGTGGGACTGCCGGGCGTGACCGGGTAGAAGCCCATCTGCGAGAAGACGACGAAGGCCGACATGCCGCCACCATCCTCATCACCCGGAACGCCCATCAGGTCGTTGCGGAACCACTCCGAGAGCAGCTTGCGGATGCGCTTCTGGGTCTTCCAGGGTTGTCCTGCATAGTTGTAGAGGTAGGGTATGTGCAGCGACGGCTCGTTGGCCATTGAGAACTGCCCCACATTGCCGGTGTGGTCCGGCAGCCGGGCATAGAAATCGAACTTGCTTCTGCCCAGCGGTTCACGGAAGGTCTGATCCAGGTTCTCAGCAAAAGGCTCACGGCCCCCCATCAGGTGGATCAGGTCTGCCACATTGTGGGGTACGTCCCAACGGTAGACCCAGGCGTTGTTCTCCCCATAGTAGTGACGGGCTCCCATCCCGCCGGAGAACTTGTAGTCGAAGGGTTCAATGAAGTTTCCTTTGCTGTCCCTGGGGTGGAAGAACGAGGTCTCCGGGTGAAACAGGTTGCGGTAGTTATAGGATTTCTCCAGGAAGTAATGATAGTCACCGGTCTCACCCAGCTCCAGGGCGATCTGCGCCAGACACCACTCATCGTATGCCGTGCCGAGCGTCACTGCCACCGGCTGTCTTTTTTCCCAGGAGTGTACCTCCGGGAGGGTCTCCTCCTCACCTTCATGAAGTGCGGGAATGTAACCATGCTCGTGATAGAAACGATCCAACTCTCCCGACGGCCTGGCCGACCAGGGTGCCAGCGTCTTCTCCATCACCGCGTTCCGCATGGCAGGATACATCTCCGCCATGTCGAAGCCGGTCAACCCCTTGCGGTAGGCATCCAGCACAGTGGCAATGCCGTGATTGGAGTTCATACGCCGGCTGTCACCGGTGATCTCGGGGAAGGTAGGCCACCAGAAACGGGGCATCTGTTGAGCCATCCGCAGGAATGATTGCAGGATATCCACCTCCAGCCCGGGTTCTGTCAACACCCGCAGCGGATGCGTCGCCCTGTAGGTATCCCAGATCCAGTCATCCGTATAGAAAGGTGTGCCTCCATCCTCATGTACCTGCCCGTCGAAGGCACTGAAGTATCGCCCTCCCTCCGAGATGCAGACAGGCCGCTCGTAGGTGCGGTAGAGAGAGGTGTAAAAGACAGCCCGCTCATCGGCGCTTCCACCCTTTACCGTGATCTTGCCCAGCGCCTCGTTCCAGGCGCTGCGTCCTTTCTCACTCACCTCCGCCAGGTCATACCCGGCGATCTCACGCCGTAGGTTCTCCCTCGCTTGCGCCTCATCGATGAAGGAGATGCCATAGCGCAGGTGTATCAATTCTGTTCCCTCCCGGAACCGCAGCACCAGGTTGGCATCCCTCCCCTCTGCATGGTCTGTCTGAACCAATTGTCCATCCTTCAGTGAAGCAACCTGTTCCGGGGCGATATCTGCTTCCATGTAGAGGTAGACTCTTGTATTGTTTGCCAGCTGCTGATAACCGGCGATCGCTCCATTCTCCCAGCGTAGTGCACCGGCCCCCGAGTTCACCACCATACCGGGAGCCTCACGCTTATCAAAAGCAAACGCATAGATCGCCGACTGATGGGAGAGTGCATACTGAACAGCAATATTCTCTTCATCCAGATATACCCGGTAACGGTAGGGTGTGATCTGTTCATTGTCATAGCTATAGTGTATCACCGGTTTCAGAGCCGAGGCTTCTCCCTGATAGGGGCTCAGGTTGAAGGCTGAGCTGCCACGGTGGCTGGTCACCACCAGCGGGAGCCCCGCCAGCTGGTCGCCGGTGTAATCGCTTCGCTCAGGATAGACACGCAGCATGCTGTTGGGCAGATGAATGGTGGGATAGGTAGGCACCAGCAGATGGCTGATATTTCCCATGTAGGGGTTCACCTGATCCACGACACCGCTCGACGGCACCTGTCCATACATGAGAGAACAGCTTATCAGAAACAGCAACAAAGGAGTAAGCAACAGGCTTTTTTTCATTGAATAGTTTGGCATATCGATAAAATGAATCAGTAAAAAAACAGAAGCCAACGCACCAAATTAATTGTAACGGACCAACCTGGTTGTAGATTTCATCACAAATTTATAGAAATTTTCGCAAGAAAGAGATATTTACCCTATATTTGTGAAGAGCAGTGCGAAGCAACCGCATCGACTGTCCGGTGAACAATGTGTCTGATGTAATTATATAAATAGTAGCTAATAGTAAGAGTATGAACCAGAACAGCTTTTTTGGCCTTATTGAGCAGAGCGTGCGCACTCACTGGGAGATGCCCGCAATGACTGACTTCCAGGGAAAAACCTATTTGTACAAAGATTTTGCCCGTGAGATAGACCAACTGCACGACTATTTCAGGGCAGCCGGTGTGGAGAGAGGGGACAAGATCGCCCTTTGTGGAAAAAACTCAGCCAACTGGGCCATCGCCTTCTTCGCCACCCTCTCCTATGGCGCCGTTGCCGTAAGCATTCTGCATGAATTCGACAAGGAGAGCGTTAAGTTCATCGTGGATCACTCCGATTCGAAGCTGTTCTTCTCCGATGAGAATATCTGGCATGAACTGGACCGTGACACTCTGCCCAAGGTTGAGACGGTCTTCTCACTCGACAGCTTTGCACTGCTGACCACCACCTCAGCGACGCTGCAACCCTTCGCGACAAACGCGGAGAAGCATTTTGCGGACAAATATGCCAGGGGGTTCTTCGTGAACGACGTCTCCTTCCGCACCGACAAGCCGGAGGAGCTGGCGGTGATCAACTACACCTCAGGCACCACCAGCAGCCCCAAGGGGGTGATGATCCCCTATCGCAGCCTCTGGTCCAACACCAAGTTTGCCAACGATTGCCTGGAGTTTATTCATGCCGGCGACAAGATTGTCTGCATGCTGCCCATGGCACATACCTACGGCCTGGCCTTCGAGATCCTCAACTCCATCTCAATGGGTTGTCATATTCACTTCCTTGGGAAGACCCCTTCACCCAAGGTATTGCTCGACGCCTTTGCCAGGGTGAAGCCCAAGCTGGTGCTGGCCGTGCCGCTCATCATCGAGAAGATCGTGAACAAGAGCGTGCTGCCCAAGCTGCAGAAGGGTGCCGCAAAGGTGATGTCACAGATCCCCCTTCTCAATCAGCTGGTATACAGCAAGGTGAGAAAGTCGATGATCGAAGCGTTCGGTGGCAACCTGAATGAGGTGGTGATTGGCGGGGCCGCCATCAACCCCGACGTGGAGAAGTTCCTCCGCAAGGTGCGCTTCCCCTACACGGTGGGATACGGCATGACCGAATGCGGACCGCTGATCTCCTACTCTTACTGGACCGAGTTCAAGGAGCACTCCTGTGGCAAGGTGGTGGACCGGATGCAGGTGCGCATCGATTCTGACGATCCGCACAACACGGTAGGTGAGATCCAGACGAAAGGGGCCAATTTAATGATGGGTTACTATAAGAACGAGGAGGCCACGAGTCACACCTTCACCGATGATGGCTGGCTGAAGACAGGGGACCTGGGGCTCCTGGACAAAGACAACTTTGTTTTCATCAAAGGCAGGGATAAGAATATGATCCTGGGACCCTCGGGACAGAACATCTACCCCGAGGAGATTGAGGAGAAGATAAACAGTTCACCCTACGTGAGCGAGTCACTGGCCATCGAGGAGAACAGGAAGATCGTGGTGCTGATCGTGCCCGACTTCGAGGTACTCAGGGAGCATGGGATCGACAGCGACCAGATGGATACCTTCTTCGGGAAGCTGATCAGTGAGGTCAACGCCAAGTTACACGGGTACAGCAGGATTGCCTCCTTCAGGCTGCGTGACGAGGAGTTTGAGAAGACACCCAAGCGAAGCATCAAACGGTTCAAGTACCAACAGAAGTAAACAGGTTCCCAAGAGAAACGAAAGAGGTCCGGGCATGGTGTCCGGACCTCTTTTTTGTCTTTGATACGAATAAAAACCGGTTGGGTGCGATCGCCGGTTTCAACTACTGTGACATCAATAGTCGTTCCAGCTTCTGATCTCGATATCCTCCATCTCCATCGTGCAGAAGGCAGTGATAAAGGCACTGGCCAGCCGCGCGTTGGTGATCAGGGGGATATTGTAATCTATCGCACCACGACGGATGATGTAGCCGTTGGTCAGCTCCCTGCGCGTCACATCCTTCGGGATGTTGATGATCAGGTCGAACTGTTTGTCGGCGATCATCCGGCGGATGTTGTTCTCACCATCCTCGTCGGGCCAGTTGACATCAGTGGCGGGGATGCCGTTCTCCGTGAGGAACCTCTGCGTGCCGTGGCTGGCATAGAGCTTGTAACCCCTTTCACCCAGCAGCTTGCAGGCTTCCAGCAGGTCCACCTTCGACTTCACCTCACCTGACGAGATCAGGATCCCCTTCTCCTTCTTCGGGAAGCGGTAGCCGACGGAGAGCATCGACTTGAGGATGGCATCGTGGAAATCCTCGCCGATGCAACCCACCTCGCCGGTGGAGGACATGTCGACGCCCAGCACCGGGTCGGTATTCTGCAGACGGGAGAAGGAGAACTGCGATGCCTTCACCCCGATGTAATCGAGGTCGAACGCTGAGCTGTCGGGCTTGCGGAAGGGGGCATCGAGCATGATGCGGGTAGCCGTATTGATGAAATTCTGTTTCAGCACCTTCGAGACAAAGGGGAAGGAGCGGGAGGCACGCAGGTTGCACTCGATCACCTTGATCTCATTGTTCTTGGCCAGGTACTGGATGTTGAACGGCCCGCTGATCTGCAGCTCACGCGCGATCTGCCTGGAGATCTTCTTCACGCGGCGCATCGTCTCGAAGTAGAGCTTCTGCGCGGGGAAGACCAGCGTGGCATCGCCCGAGTGGACACCGGCAAACTCCACATGCTCGGAGATGGCGTACTCCACCACCTCCCCGTTGCGGGCCACGGCGTCGAACTCGATCTCCTTGGCGTTCTGCAGGAAGGAGGAGACCACCACGGGGAACTCTTTCGAGACGTTGGCGGCCAGCTGCAGGAAGGTGTGCATCTGCTCCCTGTCGTAGCAGACGTTCATGGCGGCACCCGAGAGCACGTAGGAGGGGCGTATCAACACCGGGAAGCCTACCTCCTCGACGAAGGAGTCGATCTCATCGAAGCTGGTGAGCTCCTTCCAGCGGGGCTGGTCGATGTCCAGCTCGTCGAGCATGGCGGAGAACTTGTGGCGGTTCTCGGCCCGGTCGATGGAGAGGGGTGAGGTGCCCAGGATGGGTACCTGCTGACGGTGCAGCTTCATGGCCAGGTTGTTGGGTATCTGTCCCCCCACGGAGACGATCACTCCCTTGGGTGTTTCGAGGTCTATGACGTCGAGCACCCTTTCAAAAGTGAGCTCATCGAAGTAGAGACGGTCGCACATGTCGTAGTCGGTGGAGACCGTCTCGGGGTTGTAGTTGATCATCACCGACTGGTAGCCCAGCTCGCGTGCGGTCTGCACCGCGTTCACCGAGCACCAGTCGAACTCCACCGAGGAGCCGATGCGATAGGCACCGGAGCCCAGCACGATCACCGTCTCTCCCTCCTCGCGGTGGAGGGGGTAACCCTTGTCGGAGTCGTAGGTGAAGTAGAGGTAGTTGGTCTTGTCGGGGTGGTCGGAAGCCACCGTGTTGATGCGGCGCACCACCGGCAACACCGACTGCTGCTTGCGATGGTTGCGTACCCGTATCAGATCCTCTTCGAGGCTGCCTTCCGGATCTTCCACAAAGCGGGCGATCTGGAAGTCGGAGAAACCGAGCCGCTTGGCTTCGCGCAGCACCTCCGCCGGCAGCGCCTCTATCTTGTTGTATGCTGAGAGCACCTTCGAGTAGTTGTGAATGTTCTCCAGCTTCTCCAGAAACCAGCGGTCGATCTTTGTCAGCTCCTCTATCCGAGCTACGGTATATCCTTTTTCAAGGGCATCGGCAATGGCGAAGATGCGCAGGTCGGTAGGCCTGGCGAGCGACTCCTCCACATTGTCGAAGATCATCTCGCGGTTGCCCACGAAGCCGTGCATCCCCTGCCCGATCATCCGGAGCCCTTTCTGGATGATCTCCTCGAACGACTGGCCGATGGACATGATCTCACCCACCGACTTCATTGAGGAGCCGATCTCATGGCTCACGCCGTAGAACTTGTTGAGGTCCCACCGGGGGATCTTCACGATCATGTAATCGACCGTCGGTGCCACGTAGGCTGAGTTGGGCGTTCCCATCTCCCCGATCTGATCGAGGGAGTAGCCCAGTGCCAGCTTGGTGGCGACGAACGCCAGCGGGTAGCCCGACGCCTTGGAGGCGAGCGCCGAGGAGCGGCTCAGGCGGGCGTTGATCTCGATGATGCGGTAGTCGTTGGTCCCGGCGTTGAAGGCGTATTGGATGTTGCACTCACCCACGATGCCGATATGGCGTACCGTGCGGCGGGCAATATCTTCCAATAGCTCTATCTGTTCTTTTGCCAGCGTGATGATGGGTGCCACCACGATGCTCTCGCCGGTGTGGATGCCCAGCGGGTCGAAGTTCTCCATCGGCACCACCGTGAAGCAGTGGTCGTTCTTGTCGCGGATCACCTCGAACTCGATCTCCTTCCACCCTTTCAGGCTCTCCTCCACCAGGATCTGGCTGGAGAAGGAGAGGGCGCTCTTGCAGAGCTCGACGAACTCCTCCTCGTTGTTGCAGATGCCCGATCCCTGTCCCCCCAGGGCGTAGGCGGAGCGGACCATGATGGGGAACCCGATCTCATGTGCCGCCCGGAGGGCATCGTCCAGGCTCTCCACCGCGTGGGACACCGGTGTCTTGACCTCAATCTCGTTGAGCTTCTTCACAAACAGATCCCGGTCCTCGGTGATCATGATCGCCTCCACGGTGGTGCCCAGCACCCTCACCCCATGCTTGTCGAGCACACCGCTCTGGTAGAGCTCGGTACCGCAGTTGAGGGCGGTCTGACCGCCAAAGGCGAGCAGGATGCCGTCGGGCTGCTCCTTCGCGATCACCCTCTCCACGAAGTAAGGGGTGATGGGCAGGAAGTAAACCTTGTCGGCCACCCCCTCCGAGGTTTGTATGGTTGCGATGTTGGGGTTGATCAGGATGGTCTCGATCCCCTCCTCACGCATGGCTTTCAACGCCTGCGAGCCGGAGTAATCGAACTCACCCGCCTGTCCGATCTTCAGGGCTCCCGAGCCCAGTAATACTACTTTCTTGATTGATTGGTCCATATGTTGATATGTTGATGTGTTGATGTGTTGATGTGCTAATCTGCTAATTTGCTAATCTACTAATCTACTAATTGGCTAATCTGCCAATCTGCCAATCTGCTAATCTACTAATCTACTAATTTGCTAATCTGCTAATCTGCTAATCTGCTAATCTGCTAATCTGCCAATCTGCTAATCTGCTAATCTGCTAATCTGCTAATCAGCTAATCAGCTAATCAGCTAATCAACAAATCAACTATACTCTCCCCAGTGCCTGATCTCGATCTCCTCCACCGTGATGCGGCAGAACGCCTTGATGAAGGCACTGGCCAGTCGCGCGTTGGTGATGAGCGGGATGTTGTAGTCGATGGCGCCGCGCCGGATGCGGTAACCGTTGGTCAGCTCCCGCTCCGTCAGGTTCTTCGGGATGTTGATCACCAGGTCGAACCGTTTCTCCGCGATCAGGTCGTTCACCTTCAGCTCCGCCTCCTCATCGTCAGGCCAGGCCACAAAGGTGCTCTCCACGCCATTCTCCGCGAGGAACCTCTGTGTGCCGCCCGTGGCGAAGAGGGCATAGCCCTTTTGTTGCAGGAGGCGGCAGGCATCCAGCAGGTCTACCTTCGAGCGGGTACCGCCGGAGGAGACCATGATGTTCTTTTGGGGGATGCGGTAGCCGACAGCCAGCATGGAGGTGAGCAGTGCATCGTCGAAGTTGGTGCCGATCGCCCCCACCTCACCGGTGGAGGCCATGTCCACCCCCAGCACCGGATCCGCTTTCTGCAGACGGGTGAATGAGAACTGTGAGGCTTTGATCCCGACGTAATCGAGGTCGAAAGCCGATTTCTCGGGCTTCGCCACAGGGATCTCAAGCATCACTTTCGTTGCGAGCTCTATAAAGTTTATTTTCAATACTTTCGAGACAAACGGGAACGACCTGGATGCCCTCAGGTTGCATTCAATCACCTTGAGCTCGTTCTCTTTTGCCAGAAACTGGATGTTGAAAGGACCGGAGATATTGAGTGCCTTCGCGATCTCGCGGGTGATCTGTTTGATGCGGCGGATGGTCTGTACGTAGATCTTCTGCGCCGGGAACTGGATGGTGGCATCGCCGGAGTGGACACCGGCGAACTCCACATGCTCGGAGATGGCATAGACCACCAGCTCCCCGTTTTGCGCCACCGCATCCATCTCGATCTCCTTGGCCTCCTCCACAAACTCGGAGACCACCACGGGGTATCTGGCCGACACCTCGGTGGCCAGTGTCAGGAACCGCTCCAGCTCATCCTTGTTGGAGCAGACGTTCATCGCCGCCCCGGAGAGCACATAGGAGGGACGCACCAGCAGGGGGAAGCCCACCTCATCCACAAAGCGGTGGATCTCGGCGAGCGTGGTGAGCTCCTGCCAGCGGGGCTGGTCGATGCCCAGCCGGTCGAGCATGGAGGAGAACTTGTGGCGGTCCTCCGCATTGTCGATGCTTTTGGCCGATGTGCCGAGCAGCCTCACGCCGGCGTTATCGAGCTTCACCGCCAGGTTGTTGGGGATCTGTCCCCCCACCGAGACGATGACGCCGTGGGGGTTCTCCAGCTCGATGATGTCCATCACCCGCTCGTAGGAGAGCTCGTCGAAGTAGAGCCGGTCGCACATGTCATAGTCGGTGGAGACCGTCTCCGGGTTGTAGTTGATCATCACCGAGCGGTAGCCCTCGCTGCGCACCGTGTTGAGAGCATTCACCGAGCACCAGTCGAACTCCACCGAGGAGCCGATGCGGTAGGCACCGGAGCCCAGCACGATCACCGAGCGGTGGTCGCCCAGGTAGTGGACATCATTCTCGCTGCCGTTATAGGTGAGGTAGAGGTAGTTGGTCTGCGCGGGGTACTCCGCCGCCAGGGTATCGATCTGCTTGACCACGGGGAGCAGTCCCCGTTTTTTGCGGTAGCTGCGGATTGTGAGAGGTGCCTCGTCGCTGATCTGCTCTTTCCAGAGGGCGCGTGCCACCTGGTAGTCGGAGAAGCCCTGCTGCTTGGCGAGCTGCAACAGCGCATCGAACCCGTTGTTGTGAGCCGCATCGAAGTCGATCGCTGCCGGCTCATATGCTTCGAGCGATTCCGCCGTTTCTATTATCTGATGGAGTTTGCGCAGGAACCACTTGTCGATCTTCGTCAGCGCGTGGATCTGATCCACGCTGTATCCCTTGCGGAACGCTTTGCTGATGACGAAGATGCGCTGGTCGGTAGGCTCATGCAACGCCTTGTCGATGTCGTCGATCTTCAGCTCCTTGTTCTCCACGAAGCCGTGCATGCCCAGGCCGATCATGCGGAGCCCCTTCTGGATCGCCTCCTCGAAGGTGCGGCCGATGGCCATGATCTCGCCCACCGACTTCATCGAGGAGCCGATCTCCTTGGAGACGCCGCTGAACTTGCCCAGGTCCCAGCGGGGTATCTTCACCACGATGTAGTCGAGTGCCGGCTCGAAGAAGGCGCTGGTGGAGCGGGTGACCGAGTTCTTCAGGTCGAACAGGCCGTAGCCCAGTCCCAGCTTGGCAGCCACGAACGCCAGCGGGTAGCCGGTCGCCTTCGAGGCGAGGGCCGACGAGCGGCTCAGGCGGGCGTTCACCTCGATGACGCGGTAATCCTCCGACTCGGGGTCGAAGGCATACTGCACGTTACACTCACCCACGATGCCGATATGGCGGATGATGCGGATGGCGAGCTCCCGCAGCTTGTGGTACTCGCTGTTGGTGAGCGTCTGCGAGGGAGCCACCACGATGCTCTCGCCGGTATGGATGCCCAGCGGGTCGAAGTTCTCCATGTTGCAGACGGTGATGCAGTTGTCGTAACGGTCGCGCACCACCTCATACTCGATCTCCTTCCACCCCTTGAGCGACTTCTCGATGAGCAGCTGGTCGGAGTAGTTGAATGCCTTGGTGGCGAGGGCACGCAGCTCCTCCTCGTTGTTGCAGAAGCCGGAACCCAGCCCCCCGAGGGCATAGGCGGCCCGCACGATGATGGGGTAGCCCAGTCTGTCGGCGGCCTGCAGGGCATCCTCCATGGTGGCGGCGGCAAAGCTCTTGATGCTCTTCACCCCTATCTGATCGAGCTTCTTCACAAAGAGATCGCGGTCCTCGGTATCCATGATCGCCTGCACCGGCGTGCCCAGCACCGCAACGTTATATTTCTCGAAGACACCCGCCTTGTAGAGCTCCACGCCGCAGTTGAGAGCGGTCTGGCCACCGAAGGCGAGCAGGATGCCGTCGGGTTGCTCGCGGGCGATCACCTTCTCCACGAAGAGGGGTGTCACCGGCAGGAAGTAGATCCTGTCGGCCGACCCCTCGGAGGTCTGCACCGTGGCGATGTTGGGGTTGATGAGGATGGTCTCCACACCCTCCTCGCGCAACGCTTTGAGCGCCTGTGAGCCGGAGTAGTCGAACTCACCCGCCTCACCGATCTTGAGGGCTCCCGAGCCGAGGATCAACGCTTTCTTCACCTGCATCCGCCCGGCAGGAGCTGTCATGTCAGGGTTTGTGATTGTTTTGTCGTGGGGTTGTATGCTGTTGTTCATCTTGTTCCTCTCTTTTTAAAGCATCTGTACGAAATCCTCGAAGAAGAAACGGGTGTCGGTAGGTCCCCCGGTCGCCTCGGGATGAAACTGCACCGAGAAGAAGGGTTTACTCTTGTGCCGTATCCCCTCGTTGGTGCCGTCGTTCATGTTCACAAAGTAGGGCTCCCACTCGTGGCTCAGCAGTGACTCATCCACGGCGTAGCCATGGTTCTGCGAGGTGATGAAGCACTGGTTGCTGCCCACCTTGCGTACCGGCTGGTTGTGGCTGCGGTGTCCATACTTCAGCTTGTAGGTGTCGGCGCCGGCCGCCTTGGCCAGCAGCTGGTTGCCCATGCAGATGCCAAAGATCGGCTTCTCCTGCCGCATCGCCTCACGGATATGTGCCACCGTGGGTACACAATGAGCGGGGTTGCCCGGTCCGTTGGAGATGAAGAGACCGTCGTAAGCGAGGGTGCTGAAGTCATAGTCCCACGGCACGCGTATCAGCCGTACCTGCTGCTTGAGCAGCTCACGGATGATGTTGAGCTTCACGCCGCAGTCGACCAGCACCACTGTTTTCTCTCCTGCGCCATATTCGATCACCTCCCTGCAGCTCACCTTCGCCACCAGGTTCTCCTCTTCCGGGTTGTAGAACGCCACCTCATCCTCCCGGTCATAGACGATCTTGCCCAGCATGGAGCCCTTCTCGCGAAGCACCTTGGTGAGCATGCGGGTGTCGATGCCGCTGATGCCGGGGATGCCCTCCGCCCGGAGCCAGTCGCCCAGGCTCTCCACGCTGTTCCAGTGTGAGTGCTCCTCGCAGTAATCCTGCACGATGAGACCGCTGACATGGATGCGGTGGGACTCAAAAAAATCGGAAATTCCGTCTGTTTCGCTCTTGGCGGTAACTCCGTAATTTCCGATGATGGGATATGTGAGTGTTAAAATCTGTCCTTCGTAGGAGGGGTCTGTCAGGCTCTCGGGGTAACCGACCATTGCGGTGTTGAAAACGACTTCTCCCGATGTGGCCTTTTCAGCTCCAAACGATTGTCCATGGAAAACCATCCCGTTTTCAAGGATCAATCGCACCGGCTTGTATCTGTGCATAGTGCCAATAATATTATGTTGAATTGAACCCTTCTGATATCGGGATACAAAGATAGCAAAAAAA
>Ga0265293_10005607_pt1 | contig 20816 bp, 17 predicted proteins | sample Munlanlewell138R_FD_192505 | JGI IMG/M metagenome (GOLD analysis project Ga0265293, IMG submission 192505) | Leachate microbial communities from a municipal landfill in Southern Ontario, Canada - Leachate well 138R | ecosystem: Engineered > Solid waste > Landfill > Unclassified | place: Canada... | reverse complement strand
TAAAAAGGCGGCGACCAGAACCACCACACCAGCCAGAAACGTGAAGACAAACAACAGTTGCACCGCCAGACTCACTTGTGAAAGCACTGATTCGAGCTGGGCCAATATACCGGACACATCAAACACCGTAATATTGGGAAATTGGCTAACCAGTTCCTGGGTAAACAGGGGAAGACTATCGGGCAGATAAAACGAGGTAATCCAGGTTGCAGGCTTATTCTCAAGCAGTGGGGCAGACAGGATCGCAAAGAAATTGACCTGCATTGAATCCCACTTGACCGTTCTGAGGCTGGTAATTTTGGCCTCGACCAACTGCCCGGCCACATCAAAAGCCAGACGGTCATTCAGTTTGAGTCCCAGGGTTTCGGCCAGCTCAAGCTCAAAAGACACCTCGGGCATTGCCAGGTTCAGCCATTTTCCCTGGCTGATCGTATTGCTGGGTGGAAGCTCGTCAAGATAAGACAGGTTGAACTCGCGCTGCACCAGTCGGCGGGTTCTTTCTTCTGAGTAATCAGCCGGTGAGATTTCCTTGCCATTGATTTGCACCAGGCGTCCACGCACCATGGGCTCCAGTTCGGGCCTTGGTAATCCTTGGCGCTCAAAAAACGCCTGGACCGGCTGGCGCTGGTCCGCCTGAATATTAATCAGAAAACGGTTAGGTGCATTTTCGGGCAAGGTGTTACGCCAGCCATCCAGCAAATCGGTCCGGATCAGGCCAAGCAACAGAATAATCATCAGCCCCAGTGCCAGCGAACATATCTGCACAATCGTCATTTGCTTGCGGCTGACCATACCGGCCAGCGCAAAACGCAAGACCGGCTTGTGCATCAGGCGCTTGCGCAGCACAGCCACCAGCCACACCAGACACCAGGAAAACAAGGCAAAGGCCCCCAAAGCCAGCAAGAAACCCGCCCCGACGATCAGGGCCAGCACGAAGCTTTTGGCAAACCACCAAAGCAGGGCCAGAAACACCACGCCACCCAGCAAGTAAGCGCTTGTTTTGCCCGCAGACAGCAATTGCAAATCCTGGCGGATAACTTTAAGCGGAGGCACCTTGCTTAACTGCAATAACGGAGGCACCGAAAAACCGATTAACAGGACAACCCCGACAATGGCCGCCTGGAAAGCGGGCAACAGGGAGGCTGCCGGCAACTCGGTTTGCAACAGGGGCATCAGGAAGTAAAGCAGGAAGTAATGAAACAAATAACCCATGGCGCTGCCTGCCAGGGAAGCAAACACAGATACCAGTAAAAACTCAAGCAGCAAAATTTGCCTTACCTGGCTGCCCGTTGCTCCAATCGTTCTCATGACGGCCACCCCGTCCTGGTGCCGCTTGGTAAAGCGGCGCGAACCCAGGGCAATGGCCACGCAGGCAATCAGAACCGTTAACAGGGCTACCAGGGCAAAAAATTGCTGGGCCCTGTCCAGAGACTGCCGCACCTCGGGTCGTACCGATTCAGTTCCGCGTATCTGCTGCCCCTTGGCAATCGCCGTTTCCAGCCATTGGCGGTAATTGGTTACGGCATTGCCATCACCCGCCAACAGCAGCGCATATTTGATCCTGCTGCCCGGTGCAATCAGGCCGGTTGAAGCCAAGTCGGCGGCATTCAACATAAGCCTTGGGGCAATGTTCACAAACTGCAAGCCCTTGTCTGGCTCGCTCTCGATGATTTTTTCAACCCTGAACGTTTGATTGCCCAGCTGCACCGTCTGTCCGGGCAACACGTCGAGTTGCAGCAATAATTGTGCGTCAGCCCACACGGTTCCGGACTCTGGTGCCTGGCGTACACTTTCAACAGACGATTCATGTCCCGCCTTCAGTTTCAGGGCACCCCGCAAAGGATAGGTATCGCTCACGGCCTTGACAGAGGCCAAGCGGATTTTATCAGCCGCAGCCACCATAGAGGGGAATTGCCAGGTTTGCGCCACTGACAGGCCGTCTTTTTGCGCGCGCGCCAACAACGCTTGCTGAACCGGCTCATCGGATTCCAGCAACAGGTCTGCGGCCAGCATTTGCCCGGTATCACGTTCAAGAGCCCTTGATACCCTGTCTGACAGAAAACCCACGCTACTGACGGCAACAATGGCAATAATCAGGGCCAGAAACAGCAGCTTGAGCTCACCGGATTTCCAGTCTCGCTTGAAGGACACCCAGGCAAGTCGCCCGTTTAACATACTTTTCATTGCCAATTTTCCCAATCGTTTATTTGCTCATTAACAAAGCCACAGTTAAAAAAAGCACCAGTGAAAAAATTCTTTTCAGGTGCACTTCGGGAAGACGGTACGCCAGCTTTACCCCATACCTCACCACGAACATGCCACCGATGGCCATGCTTAACCCTATGAGCCAGTTGGTATTGCCACCCCAGGCATAGGTACCCAGTGCCACACAACTGCCTGGCACAATCATGGCCAACGCCATGCCTTGGGCGGCCGTTTGCCTGAAACCATAATACATGGTCATGACAGGCACAATAATCAAAGAGCCGCCCACACCAAAAATACCACCAATCAGGCCCGAACCCAGACCCAGCCAGACAGAGGTGGAGAATTTCAGTTTTTTGGCTGGCCCTGCCTGGGAAGCTGACTGTTTTTTAATTTTTCCCGGAAGGGTCTGCCACAAATACAGCAAGGCAATCAGGGCCAGAAAGACGGCAAACAAACGACGCAACAGAACAGGATCAATATCCTGGGCCAGGATTGCCGCCAAATTGGTCGCAATCATATTCACCACCACGGCAATACCCACACTTTTAAAATCAATTTTGTTGCTCTGGTTATAACTCCTGACCGATAGCAGCACATTGCTGACAATCATGACCAGCGCGGTTCCCTGAGCCAGTTGCTGGGGCATGTCAAACAGGAGCACCAGCATGGGAATGGCAATCAGGCCTCCCCCGATGCCCACCATCGCCCCCACAAAACCAATACTGGCCCCCAGCAGCAAATACAAGGGAATACTCGACAACCCATCCACCCATGACTCCTTTTTCTGATTTTATTTTATAAACTGCAACACTTCATCAAGACGGGAAACCGGCCAGATTTCCAGCCCTTCGATTGCCTGTTTAGGTGCATTATGTTTGGGTATTAGCGCAGTACTGAAGCCCAATTTAGCGGCTTCTTTAAGGCGCTCCTGCCCACGGGTAGCGGGGCGAACCTCACCAGCCAGCCCCACTTCACCAAAAACCAGCAGGCCTTGTGGCAAAGGCTTGTTCCTTAGCGAGGAAATAATCGCCAGCAATACGGCCAGGTCAGAGGCCGTTTCGGTAATTCTTACCCCACCCACCGCATTGACAAAAACATCCTGATCAAACGTGGCCACCTGGGCATGCCGGTTAAGCACCGCCAACAACATGGCCAGTCTGCCACCATCCAGCCCCAGCGACAAACGACGCGGATTGGGCACATGGGCGGTATCCACCAGCGCCTGTATTTCCACCAGCAAGGGCCGGCTGCCTTCCTGGGTGGCCATCACGCACGTGCCGGGCACATTGGCAGCATGCTGGGAAAGGAAAAGGGCCGAAGGATTATTAACGCCTTTTAGCCCTTTATCGGTCATGGCGAATACACCCAGTTCGTTAACGGCACCAAACCGGTTCTTGAACGCCCTAATCAGCCGATAGGAAGAATGATGTTCACCCTCAAAATACAAAACCGTATCAACGATGTGTTCCAGTACCCGGGGGCCTGCCAGCGTACCATCCTTGGTGACGTGCCCGATCATGACAATGGAGACGCCGGTTTGCTTGGCCAAACGGGTAAGCTGTGCGGCACATTCACGCACCTGCGATACCGAACCGGGTGCTGCGCTTAACGCCCCTGAAAACAAGGTTTGAATGGAGTCAATCACGGCCACCTGGGGCTTTTCTTCCTGCAGGGCCCGTTGAATGGTTTCCAGCTGGATTTCAGCCAGCAACTTGACATTACTGGCATCAAGATCCAGCCGTTGCGCCCTTAACGCCACCTGTTCCGCAGACTCTTCTCCGGTGACGTACAGCACGGGAACGGCCTGGGACAGCATGGCCAACGCCTGCAACAAGAGCGTGGATTTACCAATCCCGGGATCTCCACCAATGAGAACCACCGACCCCGGCACCAGACCACCACCCAGCACCCGGTCAAACTCTGCCAGCCCAGTGGGTTGCCGGGGAGTTTCCCGCACCTCAATGTCAGACAGCATCCGTACCGGCGCCGATGAAGCCAGGTGTGCAAACCGGTTGGCTCCCGCTGCAGGCACGGGCTGTTCTATGGTTTCCTGCAAGGTATTCCAGGCACCACAGTGCGTACACTTGCCCTGCCATTTATTGCTGATGCCACCGCATTCCTGGCAGACATACACTGTTTTTGCTTTTGCCATGAACCTGGCCTTTTCCTTTTAAGATTTACATTACCGCCTGTTTGAAACAGGCAAGCCCTTGCCACGGCCAGTCTTTGCCGCTACAGGCTTTTACCCCCGTCAATTTGCAGTACTTGTCCGGTAATAAAAGCGGCATCATGAGACAGCAAAAACTGCACTGCCGCTGCAATTTCTTCAGGGCGAGCCAATCGTTTAAGCGGAATCCCGGCCAGCAACTGCTTTTCTTTTTCACTACCCACCGGATAACTTTCACGTAAAAGCTGCGTTTCTACCGGACCGGGTGAAATGGCATTGACCGTAATACCATAATCGGCCAATTCCAGCGCCCAGGTTTTGGTACAGGCCACCAGGGCCGATTTGGCCGCCGAATAACTGGTTTTGCCCGCTGAGCCATGACTGGCAGTACTGGCAATATTGATAACCCGTCCTTCCTGCCTTTGCTTCATGGAATAGGAAAAAGCCTGCACCACCTGAACTGCCGATCGGACATTAAGATCATAAACCTGGTAAAACGAAGCCAATGAGATCTCACCCAAGGCTTCAGGCAAGACAACACCCACATTATTGACAATGGCATCAACGGGATATTTTTCACGGATCATGCGCAAGACGTCTTCGGTCTGGCCCGCGTCATTCAAATCACATTGATACAAAAAACCCGGAAAATCTATTTCATCCACATGGCGGGCCAGACCAATGACATGGGCACCTGCATCACTCAGGCGTCTTGAAATGGCCCAGCCGATCCCTTTGGTTGCCCCAGTTACCAGGACACATTTATTCTTCATCCGGTTTTCCTTATATTTACATTCCGGTCTATTTTACATAGATTCATGGCAAGCCTATTCTTCAATATCAACAGGCACCCGTTTTGCCAGTGCACACATGAGTTCATAGGAAATGGTGCCAGCATGGCTGGCCACCTCATCGATGTGCGGGCCATTTTGTCCCCATAAGTTTACCCAGTCACCCTCTTGTGCCCGGGGAACGGGATCAAGGTCTACCGTTAGCATATCCATGGATACACGGCCGATAATTCGCGAGCGCACGCCATTAATCATGACAGGCGTGCCGGTTGGCGCATGCCGCGGATAGCCATCGGCATAGCCACAGGCCACCACACCCACACGGGTATGTTGAGCGGCCGTAAAGGTTGCGCCATAGCCAACCGATTCACCCTTTTCAATATGCTGTACCGAAAGCAGTTTTGCTTTTAAGGACATGGCCGGACGCAAGCCGAATGCCGTCGCGGTTTCTGTGGACGTGTCAAAAGGAGACGCACCATACAGGCAAATACCCGGCCTGACCCAGTTTTCCCGTTCATTGAAGGCAAGAGACGGATACCGCAACGTAGCGGCTGAATTGCACATGCTTAGCGCACCGGGCAAGCCTTCAATGGCCTGCCTCATGAGACGCGCAGGTTCATCGGTGGCCCCCGGCTGACCATCGGCACTTGAAAAGTGCGACATAAATCCAATCTTCCCAACCCTGCCCTGCTTTTGCAAGGCCAGCAAATCCTGGAAGCGGGCGGCACAATCGGCAGGACGGAATCCCAAACGGTTCATGCCCGTATTAAGCTTGAGAAAAACATCAAACGGCTTGCCGGCCGGCATTTTCTCAAGCATTTTGATTTGCGCGATATGATGAATACTGGTCGTGATATGGTTTTCCTGCAAATACGGCAAATCAGCCTGCTCAAAAAAACCTTCAAGCATTAATATTTTTTTATCCCAACCCTGTTCGCGGCAACGAATGGCATCATTCAAATCAATCAGCGCCAGCCCATCTGCCTGTCCGAACCCCTTAATGCCATTTTCAAGCCCGTGCCCATATGCATTTGCCTTGATAACCGCCCAAATGAAAGGCGGCCCGAACGATTTCCCGGTTGTTTCCTGACAGACCTGACGGGCCAACTGCAGATGATTGCGAACCACCTGCAAATTATGTGAAAGTGCCGGCAAAGATATTGTCGCACGGATTGGGCGAGGCATTTACGTTACTCCAGTTTAAAAATACAGCAACCAGCCTTAAATTATAATCACTCCTGCCGCTTATAATCACCCCGATGCAATTATTTTACGAGTCCCTGCATGTCTGTTGAACATTATGAAAACTTTCCGGTTGCCTCCATCCTTATCCCGGCAGCGTTAAGACCCGCCATTCACGCGGTTTACGCTTTTGCACGTAGCGCTGATGATATTGCCGATGAAGGTGATTTGACCCCGACAGCGCGACTGGAAAAACTTCAAGCCTACAGGACTGCGTTAGGCAAAATACAACAACAGCCAACGAACCCGGGCGATTTTGGCTCGCCGGCATTAAATAGCGTGTTTATCCCCCTGGCAAAAATTATCCATCAATATAATTTACCCATATCCGCCTTCCAGGATTTACTCACGGCTTTCGAGTCGGATGTCCGTTTCACTCCCTTTGCCAATCGTGAGGCGCTCCTTGAGTATTGCCGGTTTTCAGCCGACCCGGTGGGACTGTTAATGCTACATATTTACAAGGCAGTCACTAAAGAAAATATTGTCTTTTCCAACTTCATCTGTACTGCCCTGCAACTGGTTAATTTCTGGCAGGATATTGCCATTGACCTAAAGAAAAACCGGGTTTATTTCCCCCAGGACAGCCTGCATCGGCACAATATCACTGTACAAAACCAGGCTTCTGAAAAGATAACCCCTGAGTGGATCGGATTAATGCGGGAACAAATCGAATTTACCCGTACAATGATGCTTGCCGGCGCACCACTAACCAAAAACCTGCATGGACGCCTGGCCTGGGAAATGCGCATGATTATTCAGGGCGGATTGCGCATTCTGGAAAAAATTGAAAATGTCCACTATGATGTTTTCAACCAGCGCCCGGTATTGAACAAACCTGATTGGGCCATTATTTCATGGCGTGCATTAACTCATTCATAACATCATGACTCCAGACGAATACTGCCAGGATAAAACCAACAAAAGCGGATCCAGTTTTTATTATTCTTTCCTGTATCTGCAACCTGAACCCAGACGCGCCATTACGGCCATCTATGCCTTCTGCCGGGAAGTTGATGATGTCGTCGATGAGTGTTCCGATCCTTCATTGGCCCGTGTCAAGCTAGGCTGGTGGCGCAATGAAATTGGCAATCTTTACAAACAAAAACCGGAACATCCGGTTACCAAAGCACTGGCACCGCATATCGAACCCCTCAAGCTGGAGCAGGAAAACTTCCTGGCCATTATTGATGGCATGGAAATGGATCTTGACCAAAGCCGTTACCTGGACTGGCCCGGCCTGAAAAAATATTGCTGGCATGTCGCCAGTGCCGTAGGCCTGCTGTCCGCCCGGGTCTTTGGCCTGAATAACCCTGAAACCCTGAAATATGCAGAAAAGCTGGGACTGGCCTTGCAAATGACCAATATCATCCGGGATATAGGTGATGATGCCCGCCGCGGACGTATTTATCTTCCCATTGAAGACTTGCAGGCTTTTGACGTTAAGGCTGCCGACATCCTGAACAGCAATTACAATGACAACTTCAAAAAACTGATGGCATTTGAAGCTAACCGGGCCCGCCAGCTTTATCACGAAGCCTTTGCCCTGTTGCCTGAAGAAGACCGCCGCGCTCAACGACCCGGCATTATGATGGCCGCCATTTACCATGCCTTGTTAAAAGAAATTGAACATGATGAATGGAACATTCTGGACCAGCGTATCAGCCTGACCCCTATCCGGAAGTTTTTTATCGCCTGGAAAGTATGGATAAGCGGTGGCAAGAAATTTATCCGTGACATGCGTAATGCCACCCCTTGATACACCTAATCAAAAGCGCGTAGCCATTATTGGCGCAGGATGGTCAGGACTGGCTGCCGCCCACACCCTGCAGCAAGACAACATCAAGGTCCATGTCTTTGAGCAATCACACACCTTGGGCGGGCGGGCCCGCAAAGTGCATTCTCGCAGACTGGACAGAATTATTGATAATGGGCAGCACCTATTGATTGGTGCTTATGTAGACACCCTGCGCTTAATGCAAGAACTGGGACTGAATGAACAAGAATGCTTCCTGAGACAACCCCTTGATATTTCAACATTGAACCAGGATTTCAAGCTACGCATCAAGTCTGCCTTGCCTGCCCCCTTTGATTTTTTGCATGCCCTGTTGCGGGCGAAAGGCCTGACATTTTCTGACAAATGCAAACTGATACGCGTGCTGGCAAGCCTGAAACGAAAAAAATGGCAAGTTCCCCAATCACAAACCGTTGCCAGTTGGCTAAAGCAGGAAAACCAACCCCCTTTTCTTTGTCAGATCCTCTGGGAACCTCTTTGCCTGGCCACCCTGAACACTCAGACCGACAATGCCAGCATGCAACTGTTTGCCAATGTATTGCAGCATAGTACCGATGCTGGCAAACAAGCTGCTGACTTTCTGATACCCCGTGTTGATTTAAGTGCCTTATGGGCAGAAAAACTAAGCAATGAAATTACGATTACGTATGGCAAAAGCATCCAGTCACTGCAATCAACTCCCAACGGATACCAAGTAGATCACCTGCATTTTGATGGCGTCATACTGGCTACACCTGCCGAACAATGCGCCAAAATCCTATCTGCCCTGCCCGGCAGTAACAACCAACCCGACTTCATGAAGGCATTGCGGCAATTCAACTTCAATCCCATCATGACAATTACCCTTGAGCTGGAAAAAAACTGGGATCTGCCCCTGCCGCTTTATCTACTTAAAACAGACGCACCGCAGCAAGACCCGGGGCAATGGCTGTTTATACGATCCCGATTCATGACCAATGCAGGTAGCACTCGACCGGAAATTGCGGTTGTGATCAGCCAGGCACGTGAATGGCTGGCAAAAGACAAACAGGAAATTATTCAGCTAGCGATTGAACAGCTTCAAAGACAGGCACCTGAAGAAATCCCCCTGCCAGCCGTGACAGCCTGGGACATCATTACCGAAAAAAGAGCCACCTTCAGTGCTGAACCGGGCTTGCATCGCTTGCCAAACCATACTGCCTGGCCCGGTTTGTACCTGGCAGGTGACTGGACAGACACCGGTTTTCCCGGCGTACTTGAAGGCGCGGTCAAAAGCGGGCAGCTCGCAGCCCGACTTTTGACCAAATACTTTACTTAATAAAATTAACAATTTTTTCCAGTGACTCGTCGGATGGCAATACCCCGGACTTTAAGATATCGGCCAGGGAATATTTGGCGAAACAGCCAATAAATGCATCCAGCGCTTCTTGCATAATGCCGGTCAAACCACAATAGGCGCCAATGGTACAAGTATTGTCACTGCTAAAACATTCCACCAAATAAAAATCGGGTTCAACCGTTTTAATCACTTCAGCCAGGCTGATTTCTTCCGGTTTTTTAGCCAGTTTCATACCCCCGCCTTTACCCCTGACCGTTTCAATCCATGCCAGCTGGCTAAGCTGGTGAGTAATTTTCATCAGATGCGGTTCAGAGATATGATAGGCTTGGGCGATTTCCTTAATAGTACAAAGTCGCTCAGGATGCACCGCTAAATACAAGAGCATCCTGAAAGCATAGTCTGTTCTGACCGTCAGCCTCATTTTTTCTCCATGGGTTTGAGCAGGCCGCCTTTATCAAAAGCCTGGTCTGCCCGGGGACGGGTAAGAATGGGCACAAACTGCCAAAGATAGAAAGCAAAGGCAAGTATCCAGGCAAGACCGGCAAAATGCAGCAGGGGCTGGGTATAAACAGATGGGTACAAAGCAGCCAGACGACTAATGGCAGCAACTAACACCAGCACATAACTGCCCACCATTAAACGGCTTGCCTTTAAGGGGTGACCGGTATGACCCAAAGCAGTCCGGGTTAGCATCCCGATAATCATGAGAGAGAACCCGCCCATGCCAATGACATGAATATAAGTCGCCGGACGAATCATGATGGAAGGACGGATACCGACAAAATAAAGCGCACCCAATACCAGCCCCAGACCCAGGAAGAAATAAGCCAGATACAACACCCAAAGCAGGGGCTCACCCAGCACTTTGGCAGGTTTCCATTGAATAACCTGAAAAATAGCAATGACACCAGCAATACCAATAAACAGGGCCATTATTTTGGGCAAAGATATAAGACCGAAGAAAATGGCAATACCACAGGCAATTAACTGGTACAGACCAGAACGGGTATGCATGGGAATCTGCAAGCCCTGAATTTTACGGGTGGCAAAAAATGGCACAACCCGGCGGGCAATTAACAGGGCAATCAGCACCATGAACAAAATGCCAATTTCAAAAAAGGACATTAACACATCAAGCTTACCCTGATAATAAGTGATCAGGAACAGCAGATCCATTATACCCAGGCCCAGTATCGCCCATGGCAAGGCATAATTGCGTTTGCTTTTGGCTTTCAGGATAACCCTAAACAGACAAATGGCCGATACCAGATAAAAAGAAAACTCATACAGCATGCCCGTAAAAAACATGCTGTCGCCTGGAATCAGGAAGGCAACCCGGGCGATTAGCCAGGTAAGGCTTAAAATGGCAAGCGGTATGCCCTTAATAGGATTGGTGCCGGTCCAGGTTGCGCTAGCCGTCAGCAGAAAAGCAACCGCAATGGTACCTACAAAGGCCCAAAGCATTTCATGGGCATGCCACCACATTCCGTTTAAGGTACCCTGCAAGAATTGTGGCATATAAATCCACAACAAAATAGAAATTAGTGCCCAGGCTGCACCCGCTATATATAACGGCCGAAAGCCCAATGACAGAAAAGCGGTCATCCGGGTTTCGGTTTTTTGCTTTTTGCTGGGCGGGGAAATGGAAATAAGCGTACTCATATATTGACCCTGTTTAGCTTTGTTGTTACCTTATAAGATATACATTATATATACCTTATGAGATAAAAGCTATTCCTGCGATCGTAAAAATCAATAAATGCTTATTTGAATAACTGAACCAGCCACATTCCCAACGCAGTCAACAGCAATGTGCTTGCCAGACTGATCCCCATATAGGTACCCGCCCACAGCAATTGGCCTTTGAGTAAAAACTGCAGGGTTTCTGCCGAGAAAGTGGAAAAAGTGGTTAAACCGCCCAGGAACCCGGTAACCAGAAACAGCCTTACCCATAAAGGTGTATGCTCATTGAGAGAGAAAAAACCAATTAATATGCCAATTAGCAAACCACCCAAACAATTGGCCAGCAAGGTTCCCCATGGCCAGGATTCCTGGTTAAAGGAAATGCCCAGCAGCCAGCGCAAAATAGCCCCAAAGGCTGCACCGGTAGCCACCGCAAGAAAATTACCTGGGGTAAACAGGATCATAAGTGGACTGTATTATTTTGGTTTGTATTGTGTATTGGCCATATTGTTTACTAACAACCTATAAACAAGGACACCGAAGTGCCCTTGAAATATGACTTATAACTGTACATGTTCCTGTATGTATGAACGAACCTGTTCAACATTGCAGTCCATGACCGTTACTTTCTGTGGCAAGTCCGCCAACCCTTTCAGGTGTTCGGGAACGGGAGCCGACTGGCCAATGGCCTCTTGAATGGTTTCATTAAACTTGGCAGGCAGCGCTGTTTCAAGCACCAGCATGGGAATACCTGGTTCCTGATACTGGCGGGCAACTTTCACCGCATCTGCCGTATGGGGATCGATCAGCAGATTTTCCTGTTCATGAATTACTTTAATGGTTTGCAGGCGATCAGCATGCGAGCTTTGGCCACCCACAAAGCCAAATTTTTCTTCGAACAATGGCTTGAGATCGCTTAAGTCAAATGAACCCGTGCGATCCAGGGAGTCCCACAAGCTTTTAACCTTGCCACCGTCCTGATCAAGCAAATCATAAACAAAGCGCTCGAAATTGGAGGCTTTGGAAATATCCATCGAAGGGCTGGAAGTGGCAAAGGTTTGTTCGGCCGAACGGGGCTTGTACACACCCGTACGGAAAAACTCTTCAAGGACATTGTTTTCGTTGGTCGCCAGCACCAGACGACGTACCGGCAAGCCCATGCTACGGGCAATATGCCCAGACAGAATATTACCGAAGTTGCCGGAGGGAACGGTAAAGGAAACTTGCTGGTCTTCATTGCTGGTGGCACGCAGCCAGGCCCAGAAATAGTACACTACCTGCGCTGAAATACGGGCCCAGTTAATGGAGTTTACCGCACCAATATGGTATTTTTCCTTGAACTCGAGGTCTGAAGCCAACGCCTTGACGATATCCTGGCAATCATCAAAAACACCATGTACAGACAGGTTATGAATGTTTTCATCTTGCAAGGAATACATTTGTGCGCGTTGGAAATCACTCATGCGGCCATAGGGTGACAACATGAAGACGGACACCCCTTTCTTGCCACGCAAGGCATATTCAGCCGCCGACCCGGTATCACCTGAGGTGGCACCCAGAATATTAATCGTGGTATTTTTGCGCGCCAGAACATATTCAAACACCTGACCCAAAAACTGCATGGCCATATCCTTGAATGCCAGCGTTGGCCCTTCGGAAAGCCCTACCAGCGTCAGGCCATTACCAAGCGGCTTGAGTGGCACAATAGATTCATCATTAAATACCTGGCTGTTATAAGCCGCATGGGTAAGTTTGGATAAATCCGCTTCAGGGATGTCGGTGATAAACAGTTTCAGCACCTGGGTAGCCAAGTCTGCATAAGAAAGCTTACGCCAGGAAGCCAGCATGTCACGGCTTACCTGGGGAATACTTTCGGGTATGGCCAGACCACCGTCACGGGCCAGACCCTCTAGCAGGATTTCGGAAAAAGGAAGGGCTGCCATCCCACCACGGGTAGAAACATATCTCATGATAAATTTTCCATACGGATACGAGTTACAGAAGAATGGACAAAGCCAAGGTTTTCAATTTGACGGATAGCATCAACCACATCCCCTTCGCGTGCTTCATGCGTAAGAATAATGATGGTAGCGCTGCCCTCTCCTTTTTGCTCCTGAACCATGGCGTTGATAGAGATGGATTTGTCTGCCAGGATACGTGTTAAATCGGCCAGCACACCGGGACGGTCCTCAACGGTAAACCGCAAATAGTAGGAAGTCCTGATTTCGGAAATAGGAAGGATATCAAAATCAGCCAATGCATTGGACTGGAAAGCCAAATGCGGCACCCGGTTTTCGGGATCGGAGGTGTGCATGCGGGTTACATCCACCAGATCGGCCACCACCGCAGAAGCGGTTGGCTCGGCACCCGCACCGGCACCATAATAAAGGGTCTCACCAATAGCATCACCTTTGACTAACACCGCATTCATGGCACCCTCCACATTGGCAATTAATTTTCTGGCAGGCACCAGGGTTGGATGTACCCGCAACTCAATGCCATTGGGACGACGTTTGGCAATACCCAACAGCTTGATGCGATAACCCAGGCGCTCGGCATGGGTAATGTCTTCCTGCTTGAGCGACGTAATGCCTTCTATATAGGCTTTGTCAAACTGTACACGGATGCCAAATGCCAAAGACGCCAGTAAAGTAAGCTTGTGCGCGGCATCCACCCCTTCCACATCAAAGGTCGGGTCGGCTTCGGCGTAACCCAGGCGTTGCGCCTCGGCCAGGACAGTTTCAAAGGGCAAACCACGCTGGCGCATTTCACTGAGAATAAAATTGGTGGTACCGTTAATAATCCCGGCCACCCACTGGATACGGTTGGCAGTTAGGCCTTCACGAATAGCCTTGACGATAGGAACCCCCCCTGCCACCGCCGCTTCAAAAGCAACCATGACACCCTGCTTGCTAGCTGCGGCAAAAATTTCGTTACCGTGCTTGGCCAGCAAGGCCTTATTGGCCGTAACCACGTGCTTGCCATTGGCTATTGCCTGCATGACCAGTTCACGCGCCAGGGTTTCACCACCAATCAGCTCAACCACAATATCAATATTAGGATCGGAAACCAGACCCATGAGATCATCATCAACGGGCAAGGCTTCTCCAAACACGGCTTTTGCCTTGGACGGTGTACGGGTTGCCACTCGCACGATTTCAATGTCGCGGCCCGCACGGCGGGCAATTTCTTCCGCATTACGGGTTAACACCGAATAGGTGCCACCACCAACGACACCGAACCCCAGCAATCCTACCTTAATTGGCTTTAAACTCATTTAAGATACCCATCCTTCCTGAACATTTCCTTAATACCGCGTACTGCCTGGCGAATGCGCTGCTCATTTTCGATAAGGGCAAAACGAACGTAGTTATCGCCATACTCGCCAAAACCGATACCGGGTGAAACCGCTACCCGGGCTTCGGCCAGCACTTTTTTAGAAAACTCCAGTGAACCCATATGTTTATAGGGTTCGGGGATCTCGGCCCATATATACATGGACGCTTTAGGGACTTCAACCATCCAGCCGGCTTCATGCAAACCTTTGCATAAAACATCGCGACGCTTCTGATACTGGGTTACCACTTCCTTGACACAGTCCTGGGGACCTTCAAGGGCAGCGATGGCGCCAACCTGGATAGGCGTAAAAGTACCATAATCGTGGTAGCTTTTCATGCGTGCCAGTGCATTGACAATTTCTTCATTACCCACCATGAATCCAATACGCCAGCCAGCCATGTTATAGCTTTTACTCATGGTAAAAAATTCTACTGCCACATCTTTGGCACCAGGCACCTGCATGATAGAAGGCGCCACATAGCCATCGAAAGTGATATCGGCATAAGCCAGATCGTGCACCACAATGATATCGTGCTCTTTGGCCAGTTTGACCACACGCTCAAAGAATGGCAGTTCTACACATTGTGCTGTTGGATTGCTGGGAAAGCCCAGAATCATCATTTTTGGCTTGGGAATAGACTCACGTACCGCTTTTTCGATTTCTTCAAAAAAATCAATGCCCGGCGTCATGGGCACAGAACGGATATTGGCACCGGCAATGACCGCACCATAAATATGAATAGGGTAACTGGGATTTGGCACAAGGACGGTATCGCCACGATCAAGGGTGGCCAGCATTAAATGTGCCAGACCTTCTTTGGAGCCAATAGTGACAATGGCTTCCTTATCGGGATCAAAGGAAATTTGATAACGATGCAGGTACCAGTCTGTAATAGCCTTACGCAAACGTGGAATACCCTTGGAAACAGAATAACCATGCGTATTTGGACGCTCGGCCGCCTCTACCATTTTTTTGACAATATGTTCTGGCGTGGGGCTATCCGGGTTGCCCATGGACATATCAATAATATCTTCGCCACGCCGGCGCGCCGCCATCTTCAACTCCCCGGTAATATTGAAAACATATGGGGGAAGTCGTTCTATACGTGGAAAATGCCTCATGGCCAACACCTTTTAAACAGAAATAAATAAAACGCAATAAAACCTATTAATCTAGCGCATATGAACTGCATGATCAAATGGTTTTATGCGGTTTGGTAAAAATTTGTATAAAAACATCTTTTTTTTATTTTAATGCAGGATCGGATCGATAATCACATTACAGGCATTCAATTGAGATCATGCCCCTCAAGCCATCACAAACATGAAATATAGATAGAATATGATTAGTACGCATAAGGAGAAAAAGTGCTATTACAGAAAGAAGAACGCTCTGCGTTAAATACCGTTACCCGATATGGTGACGATCATATTGATGTGAACGATACCCGCTATGAACATGCCATCTATTTCAAGCCGGAAGGCTCGATTAATCCTTGGCCGGTCAAAAAAATTGCAGACATAACTACCCAATTGCTGGAACTGGCTGCCGGCGTTACCAAAAAGCCGGGCAATGCCCTTGATTTTCTTGACGATTCACCCTCCATCTCCTACGACAATGCCCCCGATATCCTGCTTATCGGTACTGGAGAAAAACAGGTATTTATTCCCCCACAAATTCTGGCTCCGCTATTAGGCGCCAGAATTGGCATCGAGTGCATGGACTCACAAGCTGCTGCCCGCACTTATAATGTGTTAATGTCCGAAGGACGCAATGTTGCCGTTGCACTGATGTTAAATGAAGAAAAAGGAAATGACTGAATGAGTGATCTACCCATAGTTGGAGAAAAAACACCGGCCTTTAAGGCGGAAAGCCATCTGGGACCCATAGACCTGGACGCGCTCAAAGGTAAAAATGTTGTCCTGTATTTTTATCCCAAAGACAACACGCCCGGGTGCACCGTAGAAGCACAGGATTTTCGTGACCAATATGAACAGTTCCAGAACTTGAATACGGAAATTATTGGTATTTCACGTGATTCCCTGAAAACACACACGAATTTTAGCAACAAACATGAATTGCCCTTCCCCCTGATTGCCGATCCCGAAGAGCTGTTATGCAACCAGTTTGGCGTCATGAAACTGAAGAACATGTATGGCAAACAAGTCAGGGGAATTGAACGCAGCACATTCCTGATTAACAGCCAGGGAATTCTGGTGCAGGAGTGGCGTGGCCTGAGAGTCCCCGGCCATGCAGACAAGGTACTTGAAGCCGTCAAGGAAATTGCAGCAAACTAATCCAACCCATTAACTGTATGCCAGTGCATGCAGGTAAACCCGGAACAAGAGTATAACGAATGCCACTACCCAAGTTGCCAACGAAACCAGCCGATACCATTGATATTGGCACAATAGCCACACCCAAAGCAAGAACAGCCGCCACGGCAGCACGTTCACACCCCAAAGCAGGCGTCGCCGACACACCGGCCACGGCAAGCGCGGTCGTGGCAGATGCGGTTCAACCGGCAAATGCTGCCCATAAAAACACCAGCACCAAAAAAACAGCCAGCAAAACCGCGGCAAAAACCGTTGCTGCCAAAAACCCGTCACAGCCTGCTGTCAAAACGGCAATAAAAACAGCTACAAAAACAGCCGCCTCAAAAACCGCAGCTGTTAAAACGACGAATGCAACAAACAAAACGGTAGCCAACACTAAACCCGCAGCAGCTACCGAAACAAAAAAACTGTTTGTGCTGGATACCAACGTGCTGTTGCACGACCCTTCTTCGCTGTTCCGCTTTCAGGAACATGATATCTTCCTGCCCATGATGACGCTCGAAGAGCTGGACCATCACAAAAAAGGCATGACCGAAGTTGCCCGCAATGCACGACAGGTCAGCCGCTCTCTGGATGCCTTGGCCGCAGAAACCACCGATATTCTGCATGGTATGCAGTTAAATGCCCTGGGCAACAAAGATGCAACCGGCCTGCTGCTGTTCCAGACGACAAGCATGGAAAGCAATCTGGGCATCAGCCTGCCCACTGGCAAGGCCGACAACATGATTCTAAGTGTTGTACGTACCCTGCAGCAACAGCATTCAAACCGACAGGTCACTCTGGTTTCCAAAGACATCAATATGCGTCTGAAGGCCCGTGCCCTTGGCATGGAAGCCGAAGACTATCTGAACGACCACTCGCTTGAAGATTCCGATCTGCTGTATGACGGCATTATGCAATTGCCCGCCAATTTCTGGACCCGGCATGGTAAAGATGTGGAGTCCTGGATGCAAGGGGGTATTACCTACTACAAAATAAAAGGGCCTCTATGCCCAGAATTCATTATTAATGAATTTGTTTATCTTGAAGGCGACACCCCTTTATACGCACAAGTCAAAGAGGTTAGCGGCAAAACCGCCGTACTGGCCACGTTACGCGACTATACGCACAAAAAAAATAATGTCTGGGGCGTCACGGCACGCAACCGCGAACAGAATTTCGCCCTCAACCTGCTCATGAATCCCGAGTGTGATTTTGTATCCCTGTTGGGCCAGGCAGGGACAGGCAAAACGCTTCTTGCCCTCGCCTCGGGGCTTACCCAAGTCCTGGAAACCAAGCGTTATAGTGAAATCATCATGACCCGGGTAACGGTTCCTGTGGGTGAAGACATCGGCTTTTTACCCGGCACCGAAGAAGAAAAAATGCAACCCTGGATGGGCGCGCTTGAAGACAACCTGGAGTTCCTGAATTCAGGCATCCGCTCAGAAGCAGGAGACTGGGATCGCAGTGCCAGCAAAGAGGTTATCAAGTCACACATCAAGGTCAAATCACTTAACTTCATGCGAGGACGCACTTTCCTGAACAAGTTCGTGATTATTGATGAAGCGCAAAACCTGACACCCAAGCAAATGAAAACCCTCATCACCCGGGCAGGTCCAGGCACCAAAATTGTTTGTCTGGGTAATATCGCTCAAATCGATACCCCTTATTTAACCGAAGGAAGTTCTGGACTGACCTATGTTGTTGATCGCTTTAAGGGGTGGTCGCACTCGGGGCATATCACCCTGCAAAAAGGTGAACGCTCACGCCTGTCCGACTATGCCAGCGAAGCTTTATAGGAAAAAATGGTGACGTATTAATCGTGGATCTTTTACGCTTGCTTACCAAGCGGGTTCACCACCTTTTGTTACTTGCCACTGCTATACACACACTGACGCCCCGAAGTACGGGGCGTTTTTCATTGCCGCCACATCATGCATAGCCAATACTAACGGGGTCGGTCTGGCTTAATCTGAAACAAAGCTATCGCCAGAACCCATATAGTTAAGGAATTTGGTACTTTCACCCGCAAAGGTCATTTTCACGGTACCAATTGGGCCATTACGCTGTTTGCCAATAATGATTTCGGCCGTGCCTTTATCCTGGGTTTCCGGATGATAAACCTCATCACGGTAAATAAACAGAATCAAGTCGGCATCCTGCTCAATCGCCCCCGATTCCCGCAAGTCACTCATAATCGGTCGTTTGTTGGTGCGCTGCTCAAGACTCCGGTTAAGCTGGGACAAAGCAATCACCGGGCAATTCAGTTCACGTGCCAAACCCTTCAGTGAACGGCTGATTTCAGAAATTTCAGCAGTCCTGTTTTCATTTTTACCGCCACTGCCGCTACCCGACATCAACTGCAGGTAGTCGATGATAATTACACCCAACTGACCACATTTACGGGTAAGCCGTCTAGCACGCGCACGAAGGTCAATGGGATTGAGACCCGGTGTTTCATCAATAAAAATCTGCGCATTTTGCATGAGCTGCATAGCATGGGTAATTTTTGGCCAGTCATCGTCTAGCAGGCGTCCGGTACGCATGCGTTGCTGGTCAAGCCGTCCTACCGAACCCAGCATACGGGCGGCTAGCTGAACCGCACCCATCTCCATTGAAAAAACCGCCACTGGCAAACCCTGATCAATGGCCACATGTTCGCCAATATTCATGGAAAATGAGGTTTTACCCATGGATGGACGGCCAGCCACAATAATCAGGTCTCCAGGGTGCATGCCCGATGTTTTCCGGTCAAGGTCCACAAAACCGGTAGGCACACCCGTCACATCAGACACATTGTCGCGGTGCGCCAGCTCATCAATCCGATCTACCACATCAATCAGCAGTTTGCTCATTTCATGGAAATCGTTCTCGTTGCGGGTACCCTCTTGCGCGATCTTGAAAATACGGGCTTCTGCTTCATCAAGCAACTGACGCGCTTCCTTACCTTTGGGATTTAAGGCTTCAGAGGCGATTTCATCGGCAATACTAACCAGCTTGCGCAACATGGCCCGCTCGCGGACAATTTCCGCATAGCGTCGAATATTGGCAGCAGAAGGCGTATTTTGTGCCAGGGCATTAAGATAAGAAAGCCCCCCAATTTCTTCTGCCTTGCCTTCGGTTTCCAGTGACTCATAAATAGTGACGACGTCCGCCGGCCTGTCCAGGTGAATGATTTTACTAACATGGCGCCAAATGACACGGTGATCATGGCGATAGAAATCATCTTCGCTCAGAATATCCGAAATATGCTCAAGGGCCGAGTTATCCAGTAACAAACCACCCAGGACCGACTGCTCGGCCTCTATCGAGTGAGGGGGCAGGCGAAGTGATTCAATTTGAGGGTCGACTACATTCATGCTGATTTAAATGGGACGTATTAAATGAGGCGCGCAAAGCTTACGCGTGAAGAAATGGAAATGGCAAAAACCAAGGATAATTTTATCCAATGCAACGTATAAGTATATACGTAAAAAAGCCGGCTATTGCCGGCTTTTACAAGTTTGATAGTTTTAAAAAACTTGTCTGTTAAGCCATTTCACCTTGAACTGCAACGGTGATGTCGGCGTTAACGTCTGCGTGCAGATGAACCTGGGCAGGAAACTCGCCAACTGCTTTCAGGGCACCGTCTGGCAAACGAACCTGTTGTTTTTCAACAGACTCAAAGCCGGCAGCAACCAGGGCAGCAGCGATATCCATATTGGTTACAGAACCAAACAGACGGCCATCTACACCCGCTTTTTGGCTGACTGTAAGGACATAACCGCTCAGCTTTTCACCGACAGCCTGTGCGGCAGCCAATTTTTCAGCTTGTACTTTTTCCAGTTCAGCACGACGTGCCTCGAACTCTTTCAAAGCGGTTTCTGTAGCGCGGCGGGCTTTTTTCTGAGGAATCAGGAAATTGCGTGCGTAACCATCACGAACACGAACAACCTCACCCAGGTTACCCAAATTGCCGAT
>Ga0265293_10005606_pt1 | contig 20817 bp, 21 predicted proteins | sample Munlanlewell138R_FD_192505 | JGI IMG/M metagenome (GOLD analysis project Ga0265293, IMG submission 192505) | Leachate microbial communities from a municipal landfill in Southern Ontario, Canada - Leachate well 138R | ecosystem: Engineered > Solid waste > Landfill > Unclassified | place: Canada... | reverse complement strand
GGCAGAGGCAGCTGATCCAGGCCCTGTTTCAGGATCGACGTAATGCTCTGGTAGCTGGTCGAGTTGATGGCCAGAGCCCGCGCACAGGCCTGCTCCAGACGATCACGGCTGTAGCGACGGCTGAGGTGTCAACGCCGGTTTAAAACTGACCCACTTATCAGCAATATCGCCGATCCAAAACTGACCCACCCTTGGCGTTTACGTGTTGGTTAATAATTCTTGGCCATTGACAGCTGGCCGAGATCGGTGCGATACCAGCCGCTTTCTTGTCCTTCAGTCTATAGCTTTCTCCCCGGATCTGGACGATGTGCGCATGGTGTAACAGCCGATCCAACAGCGCAGCGGTTAACGTCGTGTCATTATCGAAGGCGCTGGCCCACTGTGAGAATGGGAGGTTGCTGGTGACGATGACGCTGCCTTGCTCGTAGCGTTTGGCGATGACATTGAAGAACAGATTGGCTTCCTCGCGGCCAAATGGCAGATAGCCAATTTCGTCTATGATCAGCAGCCGTGGCGCCAGGATGCTGCGCTTTAAGTACTGATCCAGACGCTCCTGTTTTCGGGCAATGACCAGCTGCAGCATCATGTCGGCAGCGGCAATGAAGCGCGTCTTGATGCCTTGGCTGATGGCCTTGTAACCCAGGCTGATGGCTAGGTGGCTTTTGCCGACGCCGCTAGGGCCGAGAAGAACCACATTCTCTGCTCGCTCTACGAAGGCCAGGTTCGTCAGCTCATTCAGTTGTTTGCGCGGGGCGCCGCTGGTGAACTTGAAGTCATAATCCTCAAAGAGCTTTCGTCCCGGGAAGCCCGCGAACTTCAGCAAGGTCTCTCGGGATCGTTGTGAGCGGGCATTCAATTCCAGGCTCAATAGCTGTTCCAGAAAGTCAGCTAATGTGGCCTCCTGCGAGGCAGTGTGGTCGGCGATAGCCGCCCATTCGCTGGCCAAGGTGTCGAGCTTGAGACTTGCACAGGCGTGCTGGATACGCTGATGCTGCAGGTTCACGGGCGGACCTCCAGCAGCCGGTCGTAGACACTCAGCGGATGCTGAAAGCTTTCCCTCGGAACGGGTCGAGTGGATATCGGCATGCCCTGAGCCGCCAGCTGTAGCCGTGATGGCAGTGGCATGAGTTCAAAGCGTTCCTGATCCAGCAGAATCTGAGGCTTGATACCGGTGGTGCCATGGATGCGCTGATGTGCCACCCGTTCCAGCCAAGGGCCTATGTGCGCATTGGCCGTGGCCACGTCCAACCGCAAGCCAGCCTGATTCAGAGTGGCCGCCAGAGGTGTGATGAAGCTACTCTTCAAATAACCATTGAAACGCTCAACCTTACCCTTGGTGCGAGCACGGTAGGGCCGGCAAGCGCGGGCGACGAAGCCATAATCCTGGGCCGTGGCCAACAGCTGAGCATTCCAGCGATGACGACCTTCGCCGTAAGCATCGCGCTCGATCATGATGGCCTTGGCGTTGTCGAACAGGATTTCCTGAGGAACTCCACCGAAATATTGGCAGGCCTCTCCGATGCCACTTAACCAGTCTTCCTGGCGCTCATGCTCGGAGAACCGGACATATGTGGCGCGACTGAATCCCAGCGTGGCGACAAAGGCTTTAATCGTGCGCCGATGGCGACTAATGGTCGTAAAGTCCACCTGCATCTGTTTGCCCGGAGGCGTCTCAAAGCGAACCACTGGGTCAGGCTCAGCGGCTTTGAAATTACTAACGTAGCACTTGAGCTGGCTGATCCCGCCAGCGTAACCGCGATCGTGAATCTCTCTTAACAGTACTGTTGCGGGTATCCAGTGCGGCTTCGCCGCTTCGATCCGCGCCAACAAATAGTCCTTATAGGGATCCAGCTTGGACGCTCTCTGCGGTCGGTCTGGATAGCTGGGCACCGCGCTCAGATCCCGCAAGTAGCGGCGTACAGTGTTACGCGACAGATTTAGCTTCTGAGCGATGCTGCGAATACTTTCGCCCTGGCGGTGCAATACATGAATTTCCACAAGTGCCTCCTGAGTCAACATCGGCCGCCGCTCTGATCATCTGATTAGGCGGCCATTTTGCCCCAGGTGGGTCAATTTTAAGTCGGCGCTGGTGGGTCAGTATTACTCCGGCGGTGACAAGCGAAAGACCACGTCGGTATTCAGCTAATCCTTTATCTCAGTCAGACTGCAGCGCACCAAGGGTGCAATCATGGTTGTCCATTCTGAGTACACAGTGGCACTGGGGTGAAAGCCGTCCTCGGCCAGTAACTGCCTTACCATACCCAGAATCAACTCTTACTGACTGAAAACCGAACCTATCCTGCCCCGTTTATCGCGTATAAATCGAATTTCTCGATTATTCTGCCCGTCATTTTGCCCTTTCATTCCAATTTCTATTGATCAATCATCGTCGTCATTGAATCACGCCCCGTGGGCGAGATCACTGAACCGGAGGGGATAACCCATGATCGAAGTAAGACCCTATGCCCAACTTGGCGGAGCCAATCACGGTTGGCTGGATGCCCGCCACCATTTTTCCTTTGCTGAGTACCATGACCCGGCCCGTATACATTGGGGACATCTGCGCGTATGGAACGATGACATTATCGCTCCGCGTTCGGGCTTTCCACCGCACCCCCATCGGGATATGGAAATCATCACTTACGTACGTACTGGCGCGATTACCCACGCTGACAACCTGGGCAACCAGGGACGCACCGAAGCCGGAGATGTTCAGGTAATGAGCGCCGGCACCGGTATCGTCCATAGCGAATACAACATGGACGACGAGGAGGTCCGGCTGTTCCAGATCTGGATATTACCGGATGAAAAAGGACTGCCGCCATCCTGGGGCACACGTCAGTTCCCCCGCGGTGAGCGCGCCGGCAGCTTCGTCACGCTGGCCAGCGGCAGACCAGAGGATGGCGGCGATGCCCTGCGCATCCGGGCCAATGCCCGTCTGGTAGCTGCAACACTGAACAGCGGGCAAGCTACCGACTATCACATCGAGCAAGGTCGCAAGGTGTATATGGTGGCGGCAAAAGGGGCCATAGAGGTCAATGGTGTGCTCGCCGGCACGGGCGATGGATTGGCTATTCGTGATGAGCAGCTACTGCGGGTAGTCGCCACCGAAGACTGCGAGATTGTATTGGTGGATGTGGCCTGAGCGCTCTGTCCTACACTGCCATAACGATCATATGCGGGATCACCCGCCAGCCGATGAATTGGGAGACGTGTAATGGCGGCCCCGCTACCCGCTTTGGCAACATGTCCGGGCAGATGCGCAACTTCCTCGATCAGACTGGAGGGCTCTGGACCAAAGGTGCCCTGGCCGGCAAGGTAGCCAGCGCACCGGTGGCGGCCAGGAAATGACCATCACCTCCACTTGGACGACGCTGGCCCATCACGGCATGGTGATTGTTTCCGTGGGCTACACCACTGCGCAGCATGCCGCGTAGGTTCAGGCGTTTACAGTCAGCGGAAACAAGCGATGGAAGTTGGCCGTCGTATTGTCGTGAAGCTCCTGCTCTGACTCGCCGCGGATTTGTGCCAGCGCAGCGGCGACATCGCAAACATACTGCGGTTCGTTGGGCTTGCCCCGGTGCGGAACCGGAGCCAGGTAGGGAGAATCGGTTTCTACCAGCAGACGATCCGCCGGGACTCGCCGCGCCACCTCTCTCAGGGCTTCAGCATTGCGGAAGGTGACGATGCCTGACAGGGAAATGTAATAGCCCATATCCAATGCCGTACGCGCCATGTCCCAATCCTCGGTAAAGCAATGCAGAACACCGGCATTGGACAGATCCGCTTCGCGCAGCATGTCCAGCGTATCGGCTCGCGCTTCGCGGGTATGGATAATCACGGGCTTACCGGTTTGGCGGGCGGCGTGCAAATGGTAGCGGAAGGACGCCTGCTGGATCTGGGCACTATCGGGTTCGTAATGATAGTCCAGCCCCGTCTCGCCGATCGCGACCACGCGGGGGTGCTCCAATTCACGCAGCAGCCATGCAAGGTCGGTAGGCTCACTGCGGGAAAGATCCAACGGATGTATGCCCACACTGCACCAGACATCCGGATACTGCTCCGCAAGCTGCTTTACGACCGGTGCATTCGCTGCATCCACCCCTATACACAGGAACTTTCCCACGCCCCGGGCGCGGGCCGCATCAAGCGCATTATCAAGGGAACCGCAGTGGGCGGTCAGGTCGAGTCGATCAAGATGGCAGTGAGAATCTATCAGCATTGGTCACATGGTATGGGTTGGGCGGTCGGATTTGAGAGCTCCGGCCAGATAGGTTTCAATCTTGCTGCGGGCAGTATTGTCCTGGTCACTGAATTGCACGCCGATGCCCGCAGCGCGGTTACCCTGCGCGCCCTTTGGGGTGACCCAGATGACCTTACCGGCAACCGGTATCTTTTCCGGCTCTTCCATCAGATTGAGCAGCATGAACACCTCATCACCCAACCGATAACTCTTGTTGGTAGGAATGAACATGCCACCGTGCTTGATGAAGGGCATATAGGCAGCATAGAGTACCGATTTGTCCTTGATGGTCAGAGATAGTATGCCGTTTCGGGGGCCTGGCGCTGTCGCAGTACTCATGGCGTTATCCTTTGCTATCACTCGTCTATAGACCCAAAGCAGGGTCAGATTAGCGCTTTTCCATCAGCTGTTTCCACTGGAGCAGCAGCGTTTCAATCAGCAATACACGGTTCAGGTTGGCTTTGCCGAGGATCATACTCCGATGTTCCAGCAACCAGCTCTGCCAGTCCAGTAATGCCGACACACGCACACGTTTTGCCATATAGGGTAGCACCTGGCCCATATCACTGTTGACCGGAATATCCGTCGCCCCGGTTTTCAGGCGTAACAGATCCAACGTCCAGTCGCAGAACCAATCCGCCAACAACTCAAGAGACAGCGCACTCCACGATTCGGCCAACTGGGAAGCCGACTGCTCATTCTTCAGCAGTGCCTTTACGCCCTGCACGACCTGATTGCGCAAATTGGCGGCATCCATGTCCTGCAAGGTCAGTGCGCGCAGCGGAGCTCCTCCTGCCATCAGCAGTAGCGCTGCATGCTGCTGTGTATTGAGCTCAGGTAACCGCTGAGCCAGCCAGCTCATGGCTTCAGCGTGACCTGGCGCAGGCAGAGTCTGTACCTGGCAACGGCTCCGAATGGTCGGCAACAAGCGGCTGGGCTGGTCGGTAACCAATAACAGATAGGTTTCTGCGGTAGGCTCTTCCAGCGATTTGAGCAGCGCATTGGCCGAGTTCAGGTTCATCGCTTCAGCCGGATGCAGAATCACCACTTTACGTCCGCCCTGCTGGGCAGTCTGCCCCAGGAAGTCAGACAGTTGGCGAATGGTGTCGATGCGGATGGCTTTGCCCTCCTCCTCCGGCTCCACCAGCAACCGATCAGGGTGCGTGCCCGCCAACCTCAATTGACAACTGCGGCACTGGCCACAGGCCCGCCCCGCCTCTGGCTGCTGGCACAGCAGCCAATCGGCAAAGGCCTCAGCAAACTGCCTTTTGCCCACCCCAGCAGGCCCACTGAACAGGAATGCATGGGGTTGGTGAGCCCGAGCAGTCAGAGCCCGCCAGACCGGCATATGCCAGGGGCAGGGAGCGGCCACCTGATCAGACATGGGCACGCTCAAGCACCTCATCAATGACCGGCTGCAAGGCCTGGCGCACCTGAGTCAGATCACCACTGGCGTCAATGACCCGATAGCGCTGAGGGTCATCTGCGGCCCGCTGCAAGTACATGCAGCGTACGCGTTCAAAGAACTGTTGCTGTTCCTGTTCAAAGCGATCCAATTCACTTCGCGCCCGGGCGCGCGCCATGCCCAGCTCCACCGGCACATCAAACAGCAGCACCAGATCCGGTCGTAGATCGCCTTGTACCCAGCTTTCAAGAGTCGCTATGCGCTGGGGACTGATACCTCGCCCGCCACCCTGATAGGCGTATGTCGCATCTGTAAAGCGGTCACTGATGACCACGCGGCCATCTGCCAGAGCGGGTCGAATCAGAGCATTGAGATGTTGTGCACGAGCGGCGAACATCAACAGCAGCTCAGCATCAGCATGCATCGGCTCCTCATGCGAGCTCAGCAGCACTTCACGGATGCGCTCAGCGACCGGCGTGCCGCCTGGCTCCCGGGTCACCAGCGGCTCGCAGCCCCGCTCTGCCAGCGCGTCGGCAAACACCTTGAGGTTGGTTGATTTACCTGCCCCTTCAGGGCCTTCAAAGGTAATGAACAATCCGCTCATTCGGCCACTCCATCAGTATTACGCTCCGCCGGAGGCGGACTGGAGCGATAATTGGTCGCCCGATTAAGGATCTGATAATTGCGAACCGCCCGATTATGTTGCTGGAGCGTTTCGGAGAAAACGTGCGAACCATCCCCTCTGGCTACAAAGAACAGGCTCTTGCCCGGCAGCGGGTTGACCGCGGCCAGCAGCGAATCACGCCCGGGCATGGCAATCGGCGTCGGCGGGAGACCATCAATGGTATAGGTGTTGTAAGGCGTCGGCTGGCGCAGATCGCTGCGGCGGATATTACCCTGCCAGTTTTCCCCCATACCGTAAATCACTGTGGGATCGGTTTGCAGCCGCATGCCTCGCTGCAAACGGCGGGTGAATACCCCGGCGATCTCGCCCCGCTCATGGGGCACCCCGGTTTCCTTTTCAATGATCGAAGCCAGAATAAGCGCCTCATAGGGGGTATCAATCGGCAGGCCATCGGCCCGCTGCTCCCAGACCTCAGCCAGAACCTGCTGCATACGTTGGTGGGCACGCTGCAGGATATCCCGATCACTCATACCCAGGGTGTACAAGTAGGTGTCGGGAAAGAAAAGTCCTTCGGGATGCACTTCAGACAACGCCAGCTCAGCAGCTACCTGCTTATTGCTCCAATCGGCCGGCAGCGTCTGTTGCAGACGTTCGGCGCGGGCCAGCGCACGGCGGAACTGGGTGAAGTTCCAGCCTTCTACCAGAGTGACGCTGCGCTGGATAACTTCCCCGCGTTGCAATAGGCCGAGCAGCGCGTTCACATCCATCCCCGGCGCCAGGCGGTACTCACCCACCTGCAACACCGTGTCAGGCATCTGCCACTGCCAATAACGGCGCACCCAACTGCTACGCTCGATCACGCCCCGATTTTCCAGTACAGCAAATACCCGTGCAGGCGTACTCCCTGGCGGTACCTCAAGGTTATCCACCACCTCGATATGCAACGGCTGGTTGAGTGCGGCTTGAAGGGTAAAGTAACCCCAGACAGCAAAACCGGATGACATAACAACAAGAAAAACAATAAGATACAAGCACAATCTAATAATAGACTTCAAATCAAAACCTGCTCTGCCAGAGTGTGTGCGCGGCGCGTATGCGGCCCGATCGGCCAGCTGTACTCACCGAGCCGGACAACCGGCCAGACGCCGAAGACGCTGTTGCAACAGAACACTTCCTCGCTGGCCAGCAACTCATTGAAACTGACCTCGCGCTCAATAACAACATCACCCGCCGCGGCGAACTGCTCCATCAGGTAATCACGCATCACTCCACGCACACCGCACTGATCCAGGGCCGGCGTTACCCACCGCCCGTGCAACCGCAGGATGATATTACTCATGGTACCTTCGACAGGTCGACCTTGCAGATCGCATACCAGCCCTTCCGCATAAGAGACATCCTGCCATTCACTGCGCGCCAGCACCTGTTCCAGCCGATTCAGATGCTTGATACCCGCCAGCAGTGGCTGATAACCAAGCCGGGTTACACAGGGATATAAATGCACACCCAGCCGGGCATGGGCCGTCGGGTAGTCGGGCAAGGGAGAGAAGGAAATAATGCGAGTGGGCGTCGTGTGCGCAGGTATCGCGTAACCACGTCCAGATTCGCCCCGGGTGACGATCAGTTTCAGCAAGCCGTCAACCAGCTGCGCCGCAGCCGCTTCCAGCTCCGATCGGACTATCGACAAGTCAAGGGTCATCCTCAGCACCGTCGCGCCACGGGCCAGCCGCTGCAGGTGCTGAGCAAGCAATGTGGCCCTGCCCTGACTGACCCGGATGGTCTCGAACAGGCCATCGCCATAGGCCAGCCCGCGATCCCGAACCGACAACTCGCTGCCCGGATGACCATTGACCAGACAGAGAGTCGGGATACTGATGGCTATCCGGGTGCTATTCATCAAAGCCGGCGGAACACCAAACTGCCGTTGGTGCCACCAAAACCGAAGGAGTTGGAAACGGTTACATCCAACTTGCGAGCTTGCGCTTCGTGGGCAACGTAATCCAGATTGCAACCCTCACTCGGGTTATCCAGATTGATAGTGGGCGGTGCTACCTGATCGCGCAGCGCCAGAATACTGAAGATGGCCTCAACCGCACCGGCAGCCCCTAACAGGTGACCGGTCATGGATTTAGTCGAGCTCATTGCCAGCTTGCTTGCATGCTCGCCAAACACGGTCTCAACCGCACGGCTTTCAGCCAGGTCACCGACCAGGGTGGAGGTGCCATGGGCGTTGATATAACCAACAGTCTCAGCCGCGACCCCTGCATCACGCAAGGCATTATTCATGCACATGGCTGCACCACGTCCGTCTTCCGGCGGCGCAGTCATGTGGTAGCCATCGCCACTCATACCAAAACCAATCACTTCTGCATGAATATGCGCGCCGCGGGCTTTGGCGTGTTCATATTCCTCCAGCACCATGGCACCGGCGCCATCAGACAGAACGAAACCATCACGTTCGCTATCCCAGGGACGACTGGCCTTCTGCGGCTCATCATTACGCGTGGACAACGCACGGGCCGCACTGAAACCACCCAGACCCAGACCACTGGTGGCCATTTCCGAACCGCCAGCAACCATCACGTCAGCTTCGCCATAAGCGATATTCCGCGCGGCCATGCCGATGCTGTGAGTGCCAGTAGTACAGGCCGTGGTCAACGCATAGTTGGGCCCACGCAGACCGTACTGAATGGACAGGTAACCAGCGACCATATTGACGATCGAACCGGGGACAAAGAAGGGTGAAATGCGTCGCGGGCCGCTGTTGAGTAGTACTGTATGGTTCTGCTCAATATTGGTCAGTCCACCGATACCTGATCCCATCGATACGCCTATGCGATCGCGGTTGGCGTCGGTGATCTCAAGTCCCGACTCATTCAGTGCCTGCATACATGCGGCGATACCATACTGGATAAACAGATCCAGCTTACGGGCCTCCTTGGCGGACATGTACGGCTCGATATCGAAATCACGAATCGAACCACCAAAGCGGGTATTGAAGGCGCTCACATCCATATGTTCGATGGGGCCTATTCCGCTCTTGCCTGCCAGAGCTGCTTGCCAGCTACTCTCAACGGAATTGCCGAGCGGGCTCAACATACCCAGGCCCGTTACCACGACGCGTCTACGCGACAAAGGAGACTCCTTAAATTCAACACTTCTGACAGCGGGCTATTGTCCGCATAAAGGCATAGCACGGCAACTGCATGATCGTCATGCCTGGTTACCTGCTGTTACCACCCCACTGCACATGCCGGCCAGGTCTGTCCTGTGGCAACCTCAACCGCCGAAGACTATCCACAAAAAAGCCGCAGTTCTGATCCAGGACTGCGGCTTTCTACAACCTGCAAGCAAACTGCGTGATTACTTCTGGTGAGCATTCACGTAGTTGATAGCTTCCTGCACGGTAGTAATTTTCTCGGCTTCCTCGTCCGGGATTTCGGTCTCGAACTCTTCTTCGAGAGCCATGACCAGCTCTACGGTGTCCAGGGAGTCAGCGCCAAGATCTTCAACAAAGGAAGCACTGTTGGTTACTTCTTCTTCTTTAACGCCGAGCTGTTCGGCAACGATTTTCTTGACGCGTTCTTCGATGGTACTCATACCTTGATCTCACTCCTGATTTGCAGTTCCGATAAGCCGGACTGCGGGTAGTTTATATAAAGCATTCCTGAGTTTTCAAGCTGGAAAACACTTCTGCTCCAAAACGCCCGGCCCAAACGGCTCGTACCGGGCCGATTCGCAGGCAATTAACCCCACCAACCGATGGCTGATCCGAGGCTCAGCCCATGAACATGCCACCGTTCACCGGAATGGTTGCACCGGTGATATATCCAGCCGGCTCGCCGGCAAGAAAGGCAACCACTGCAGCAATTTCCTCAGCCTGACCGAGTCGTCCCAGTGGAATTTGTTCGAGCATGACCGAACGCTGGTTATCATTCAATGCCCGAGTCATATCGGTATCAATAAAGCCAGGCGCAACGGCGTTAACCGTAATGCCGCGTGATCCTACTTCACGGGCCAGGGCGCGAGCAAAGCCTTCCATACCGGCCTTGGCCGCTGCATAGTTGGACTGCCCACCATTGCCCATCCCTGCCACCACGGAACTGATGCAGATAATACGCCCCCAACGGGCTTTGGTCATGCCTCGCAGCACAGCCTTGGACAAACGGTAGACCGAGCCGAGGTTGGTGCTGATGACATCATCCCACTCGCCATCTTTCATGCGCATCAGCAGATTATCGGCGGTGATGCCGGCATTATTTACCAGAATTGCCGGCGCGCCATACTCAGCACCGATACGGGTAAGCACCTCATCAACCGAAGCCTGATCACGCACATCCAGCTTCAGACCGGTACCCTTGTAGCCCGCCGCGGCGAGCTTCTCAGCAATGGAAGCAGCGCCGGCGTCGCTGGTCGCTGTACCAACGACAATGGCACCCTGAGCTGCCAGTGCATGGGCAATAGCCTGACCAATTCCACGGCTGGCACCCGTAACCAGTGCAACCTTTCCTTCAAGACTCATAGTTGGTTTCCTCAGGCGAACTGGGCCAGCGCAGCAGCCAGGCCGGCCGCACTGTCCAGATTATGCGTTGCCACACCCTTGGCGCAGCGCTTATTCAAGCCAGACAACACTTTGCCCGGGCCACATTCAACCAGATCGGTTACGCCCTGGGCTGCGATATATTCGATACTTTCGACCCAGCGTACCGGGTTATACAGCTGCTCAACCAACTGGCTACGCAGTGTGTCCAGCTCAGGCGCAGGGCGAGCGCTGACATTCTGTACCAGGGTCAACTGCGGCGAATGCCAGCTCAGCGCTTCAAAATCCCTGGCCAGCTGCTCAGCAGCCGGCTTCATCAGCGCGCAATGCGACGGCACACTGACCGGCAGAGCGATGGCGCGCTTCGCACCCGCCGCCTTGCAGGCCTCAATTGCACGCTGCACTGCAGCGGCCTGGCCGGCAACCACGACCTGACCAGGCGCGTTGAAGTTGACGGCACTGACCACCTCGCCCTGGGCCGCCTCACTGCACAACTGAATAATCTGCTCATCGGTGAGCCCGAGGATGGCAGCCATGGCTCCTTCCCCTGCCGGCACTGCCTGCTGCATCAGTTGACCTCGCCGCTCAACCAGGCGCAGCGCATCGGCAAAATCGAGCACTCCGGCCACAACCAGCGCGGAATATTCACCCAGACTATGACCTGCAACGAACGCCGGACGCACACTGCTGTTAGCTTCCCACACACTCCACAGGGCGATGGATGCTGCCAGGATAGCCGGCTGGGTACGATCGGTTCGATTGAGCTCTGCCTCTGGTCCGTCCTGGCACAATTGCCACAGGTCATAGCCCAGAGCATCAGCCGCTTCAGCAAAGGTCTCGCCGATCTGCGGATGGTCTGCCGCCAGTTCGGCAAGCATCCCTACCGCCTGGGAGCCCTGCCCCGGGAATACGAAAGCGAGGGTTTGAGTCATGCAACCTTCCTCATTCATTTTTATGTAAACAATTCGCCCTATGATGACCGACCGGTCACCCGGGTCACAATAATTCGCCCCGGCAACGAGCCAGGCGCGCTGCAATACGTTGCGGCATTTTCAATTGGCAGGCGCGTACAGCCTGCCGAATGGCCGCCTCAAAAGCCGGTTGACTGGCGTTACCGTGGCTCTTGACCACCACGCCCTGCAAACCCAGCAGACACACACCATTATATTGGTGCGGATTCAGTCGCTCAGACATCGGCCGTAGCGATCGACGCAGCAGAGGGCTCAGCAGGCGCAGCAGCAGATGATCGGCAAAAACCCGACGCATCTCATCCTGCATATAGTTGACCAATCCCTCACTGGCCTTGAGCATGACATTGCCAACAAAGCCGTCACAGACGACTACGTCAGCCTTGTCCTGAAAAAGCTCATTACCTTCTATATGGCCGATATAATTCAGAGATCGGGTATCACGCAGCAGCTCGGACACCTCCCGTACCCGCAGCGATCCCTTGTTGATCTCGCTGCCGATATTCAACAAACCCACACGGGGCTGCTCAATACCCATCAATTCGGATACCGCCTCGGAGCCCATGACAGCAAATTCGAACAGCTGCCGCGCTGTGCAGTCAACATTGGCACCGAGATCCAGAACATGGCAGAACTTGCCGGCTACCGGCAGTGCAGCCATGATCGCCGGTCGCTGTATACCGTCCACCGTACCCAACAACGCTCTGGCCAGCACCATCAGCGCACCGGTATTGCCCGCACTCAGACAGCCATCGGCCTGCCCATCACGCACCGCCTCAATTGCCACGCGCATGGATGCATCGCGTTTGCTACGCAGCACGCTGGCAGGCATATCGTCGGCAAGAATGGTTTCAGATGTGTGGATAAAACTGACACGATCAGCAGGCAACTGATGTTCATTACAAAGACTGGCCATCGGCTCGGGTGAACCAACCAGAATGACCTTCAGCTCTGGGGTCTGCTGAAGACAACGGACAACAGAAGGGATAATGCAACGGGGACCGAAGTCCCCGCCCATCACATCAACCGCTAAGCGGACTGACGTGGACAAGACTTATTCGTCGTTGTCCTTGTTTACCACCTGACGGCCACGGTAGAAACCGTCCGGGGAAACGTGGTGACGAAGATGTGTCTCACCAGTAGTTTGATCTACGGACAATGCCGCACCGGTCAGTGCATCGTGCGAACGACGCATGCCACGTGCGGAACGAGACTTTTTGTTCTGCTGTACAGCCATGACTTTAAGCTCCTAAGCTCAGGTATCGCGTTTCAACTTGGCCAGCACACTAAAGGGGTTGGGCTTTTCAGCTTCCTCCTCAGGCTCCGCTTCATCAGGCTGGTAGCCTGGCGGGTGCTGACATGTTCCCATCGGATGCATCGGAACCGCCGGCAAAGCCAGCAGCAGTTCATCCTCGATCAACTCATGCAGATCGAGAGCCTCGTCATCCAGAATAACCGGTTCGTAGTGCCGGGGCAGATTTTTAGCCGCCTCGTCACTCGCCACAAAACCCACATCACACTCAGCGTCCAGACCCAGCGTTACCTGCTCAAGACAGCGCTGACAAATCAACGCCACTTCAGCCTGGTAATGACCGTGCATGGTGCTGATACCTTGCTCGTCCCGCGTAAAGCTCAGTTCAACCTGAACCTCTCCAGCTGGAGCATCCAGTAGAGCGCTCAGGCGCAACATTCTGGCGGCGGGGACAGTCCCTTTCAGGACTATGCCACGATCGACCAGGCGGCGCGGTTCAATGTGTGCAGGTATGGTTCCAGACATAAGCGCGCAATTCTAGGCACCCGAAGGGTCTCTGTCAAAACTATTTGGAGAATTCAGTACATCTTGCCCTGCATTGCGTCAGACAGGCTAAAATTCCGCCCACATTCCACTTCCGGATAACCCAAATGCCCAGTCTGGTACTTGCATCCAGCTCACCTTATCGCCGCGCCCTGCTGGAACGCCTCGACCTGCCTTTTATCTGCGCAACACCGGATATAGACGAAACTCCTGTTGCCGGAGAAAACGCCGAGCAACTGACCCTGCGTCTGGCATTGAACAAGGCCCGCGCGCTGATCGATCAATTCCCGGAACACTTGATAATAGGCTCCGACCAGGTTCTGCTATTGGACGGCCAGCCGGTGAGCAAACCAGGAAACCACCAGGCAGCCACAACTCAGCTGCAGCGCTGCAGTGGCCGCACGGTACGCTTCACCACCGCGCTATGCCTGTTCAATAGCACAACCGGCCACTATCAACTGGCCAGCGAGCCTTTCGATGTCAGCTTTCGTGAGCTGAGTCCAGAGAGCATCGAGCGCTACCTGCACAAGGAGCAGCCCTATGACTGCGCTGGCAGCTTCAAGATTGAGGGGTTGGGTATCAGCCTGTTCCGCGCATTGCGTGGTGATGACCCCAACAGTCTGATCGGCCTGCCGCTGATCAGACTCTGCGAGATGCTACGCAAGGAAGGGATCGCACTGCCCTGATAACAGCCAGTCCCGGTTCTCAACGCAACTGGGGCGCAGCCAGTCCCAGATGCATCGCCAGGGTATTGCCGATACTGGTACCCAGCTGCCGAGAGAAGCGCTGGAATGGAGACTCGCGATGAGTGAAATCCACCAGATCCTCGGCACCTACCAGATCCCGCGCAACTGCCGAGGCACTGGACAGGCCATCCACCAGCCCCAGCTCCAGCGCCTGCTCGCCAGACCAGACCAGCCCGCTGAACAGGTCAGGATGGTTCTTCAGGCGATCACCCCGTCCCTTCTGCACCTGGTCAATGAACTGCTGATGGGTAGTGTTCAATACGCTCTGCCAGAATACCCGCTCGTCTTCACGCTCGGGCTGGAAGGGATCGAGAAATGCCTTGTGCTCACCCGCGGTATAGGTACGCCGCTCGACACCGAGCTTGTCGAGTGTTTCAACGAAACCAAAACCGGCCGCCGTGACACCAATAGAGCCGACCAGGCTGGCCTTGTCAGCATAAATCGCATCCGCCGCAGCCGCTATATAATAGGCACCGGAGGCACCAATGTCGGCGATGACCGCATACACCGGTGTATCCGGATGCAAAGCGCGCAGGCGCTTGATCTCGTCGTATACATAACCTGACTGCACAGGACTGCCGCCCGGGCTGTTGATCCGCAGCACCACCGCACGCGTCTGTTCATCCTTGAATGCGCGACGCAGGCTGGTAACCAGATTGTCGGCGCTGGCTTCCTGCTGATCAGCAATGGTGCCGCGCACTTCAATCAGCGCCGTAATCGGCTTACCGGAAGCCGCGGTGCTGTCCAGATTCGACAGTGGCGACAACAGAAACAGCGCGCCAATGAGATAAAGAAGGGTCAGGCTCTTGAAAAAGATACCCCAGCGCCGGGAGCGGCGCTGCTCCTGAACCGATGCCAGCAGCGTCTTCTCCAGCAACTGCCATGCCTTGCGGTCTTCCTTCTGCGCCGCAACCTCATCCCGTCCTGTCATCGGGCCCTCGGTCCATCGATCCTGTTGCATCTATAACACCTCTGTGAATTGACTCGCCCTGAACTGCGGCAATGCCCAGCCCTGAAATTCATCAAATGTATCCACGCAATGTACCGGTTTGCAACGCAGCAACTGCTGCTCGGTCATCGCACCATAGGTTACGGCCACCGGGCGCACCCCGGCATTGTGACCCATGATAATGTCAAACTCGCTATCGCCGACCATGCAGGCATCAGCCGCCGCCACCTCGAGCTCGCGAAGAATTTCCGCGATCATGCGCGGATCCGGCTTGCCAGCCGTTTCATCGGCGCAACGGGTGACGTCAAAGTAGTTTTCCAGATCATGGGTGGCGAGCATGCGATCCAGGCCGCGCCGGGTCTTTCCTGTGGCCACAGCCAGATGAAAACCCTCGCCGCGCAGGACCTCCAGCGCGGCATGCACACCCTCAAACAGAACCGATGGCTGCTGTTCCAGCGCAAGGTAGTTGTCGGTATAAGCCTCGATAACCCTCCGTGCCAGCAGCGGGTCCTGAAGGTCCGGGTACAACACTGCAACCGCATCCGGCAGAGCCAGCCCGATGATATCCCGCACTTCCCGTGGCGTACGCACAGTCAGCCCGACATCCACCGCCGCGCGCTGCATGGCGATGACAATATTATCGATGGAATCGGCCAGTGTGCCGTCCCAGTCAAAAATCAGGGTGTTCACCTTCTACTCCTCAGCCAGGCGGCGCAGGGTCCGCTCCCAGACCTCGCCGGGCTCGGCACGCACATCCAGTCGCTCGCCATCAGGCAACACACACCCGAGCGAAATAGCATGCAAAAACAAACGCTTGCCGCCCTTTTCTCGAATCATTCTTGAAAAATCATCGTCCCCGTACTTGTCGTCACCGGCAATTGGGTGTCCGGCGTGACGAGCATGCACACGGATCTGGTGAGTGCGCCCGGTGATGGGTCGCGCCTCCACCAGGGTCGCCACATCACCGAAGCGCTGCACTACCCGGAACTCGGTCAGCGACTCCTTGCCCTCGGGATTGACCTCGACCATGCGCTCACCGGAACGCAGGTTGTTTTTCAGCAGCGGCGCATGGACTTTCTTCACCTGCGACGGCCAGCGGCCGCGCACCAGCGCCAGGTAGCGTTTATCCACACCCTTGCCCGGGCCATCACCCCGCAGCTCGGCATGCAGATGACGCAGCATGCTGCGCTTCCTGGCAATCATCAGGCAGCCGGAGGTATCCCGGTCCAGACGGTGCACCAGTTCCAGCTGCTGGGCTTCGGCCGGCAGTAACTGGCGCATGGCTTCGATCACCCCGAAGTTCAGCCCGCTGCCGCCATGCACGGCCAGGCCGGCTGGCTTGTTGACCACTATCAGCCCCTTGCCTTCATAGATGATGCTTTGCTTCAGGGTATTCAGGATGCTCTGCCCGACCAGCGCCGGCGCATCCGCTTCGAGCAGGCGTACCGGGGGAATACGCACCAGATCACCGGCCTGCAAGCGGTATTCCGGCTTGATGCGACCCTTATTCACCCTGACCTCACCCTTGCGCAGGATTCGGTAGATGAGCGTGCGGGGTGCGCCCTTGAGGCGCGTAAGAAGGTAATTATCAATGCGCTGTCCGGCCTGATCCTCGCTGACCAGGTCGTTTTGCACGGCGGAAGTTGTTGCTGAAAGATCGGTTTTCATCGGCGCATGATACATTTTTTCATTCAATTGAAGCACTTGAATAATGCTGCTATAGTCCAGCGAGCTGCGCAAAAGGCAGCCGGAGGCCCTGACATTCCAATAGAATGTTGCAGTCCCTCCCAGAAACATTGATGTAGAGCCTTCGTCCGGCCAGAGTAGAGCCGACGAACCTCGAGTAGAAACATGCTGCAGGCCACAGGCTGGCAGAATATTAAAACCCGCTCCGCGGAAGGCGATGGGCGGCACCCGATTCGGATTGCCAAGTGATTAGGTGGAGATGCACAGTTTCAGGATGATGTGACGAGCGCAGACACCCGTATTTGATCGTGTCCCCGTCCCCAGTCCGGCTGATTCCTCCCTAAAAGTAACGTTTCTCTGTATCGCCACAGACAGATCAAGCTGCGGCAGCCTCAGGGCAGCTGCGATGTGAACTCTGAACATGGGCTGGTTCAGCCCAGGCAGAAACACACCTGACACCTAACGGAAGAATCAGGTGCCGTACTCGTGTTCCGGGGAACTACTGGATACACAACGGTACTTCATGAAAAGAATGCTGATCAACGCAACTCAACCCGAAGAGTTGCGCGTAGCGCTGGTTGACGGCCAGCGACTGTACGACCTGGATATCGAATCAGGCGCACGCGAGCAAAAGAAATCCAACATTTACAAGGGTCGCATTACCCGCATCGAACCCAGCCTTGAAGCTGCCTTCGTTGACTTCGGCTCCGAGCGTCACGGCTTTCTGCCTCTGAAAGAAATCTCCCGCGAATACTTCTCCAAGCAGCCCGAAGGCCGGGTGAACATCAAGGATGTTCTCAAGGAAGGCCAGGAAGTCATTGTCCAGGTCGACAAGGAAGAGCGCGGCAACAAGGGCGCGGCTCTGACTACCTTCATCAGCCTCGCCGGTCGCTACCTGGTGCTGATGCCGAACAATCCCCGTGCCGGCGGCATCTCCCGGCGTATCGAAGGCGAAGAACGCAACGAACTGCGCGAAGCGCTGAACAGCCTTAATGTCCCTGCCGACATGGGCATGATCGTGCGCACCGCTGGCCTGGGCCGCAGCGCTGAAGAACTGCAATGGGACCTGGATTACCTGCTGCAACTCTGGGACGCGGTCAAGACTGCCTCCAGCGAGCGCAGCGGCACCTTCCTGATCTACCAGGAAAGCAACGTCATCATCCGCGCCATCCGTGACTATCTGCGCCAGGATATCGGCGAAGTATTGATCGATGATGAGACGGTCAAGGAAGAAGCCCTTAACTTCATCAGCCAGGTCATGCCGCAGTATGCGAGCAAGGTGAAGCTGTATGAAGACAGCGTACCGCTGTTCAATCGTTTCCAGATCGAAAGCCAGATCGAGACAGCCTTTGACCGTCAGGTCAAACTGCCCTCCGGCGGCTCGATTGTTATCGACCATACCGAAGCACTGGTCTCCATCGATATCAACTCGGCCCGTGCAACCAAGGGCGGTGATATTGAAGAAACCGCGCTGCAGACCAACCTTGAAGCAGCAGAAGAAATCGCCCGTCAGCTGCGCCTGCGCGATATCGGCGGCCTGATCGTTATCGACTTCATCGACATGACGCCGGCGAAGAACCAGCGTGCCGTGGAAGAACGTGTTCGCGAAAGCCTTGAAGCTGACCGCGCCCGGGTACAGGTAGGTCGTATTTCCCGCTTCGGTCTGCTGGAAATGTCCCGGCAGCGCCTGCGTCCGTCACTGGGCGAGACCAGCGGCATTGTCTGCCCGCGCTGCAACGGCCGCGGCACCATCCGTGACGTGGAATCATTGTCGCTGTCGGTACTGCGTCTGATCGAAGAGGAAGCACTGAAGGATCGCACCGCAGAAGTACGCGCCCATGTTCCAGTGTCCATCGCCACCTTCCTGCTTAACGAAAAACGTGATGTGCTGGCCAAGATTGAAGCCCGTACCGCGGTTCGCCTGCTGGTTCTGCCGAACGCGAACATGGATACTCCGCACTTTGAAGTTCAGCGCCTGCGTGATGATCAGGAAGCGGTACTCAATAGCGAATCCAGCTACACCATGGGCACAGAAGTAGAGCCAGAAGAGCCGGTTCAGGTCAGCCAGACCCGCGCCATCGTGCGTCAGGAAGCCGCAGTCAAGAGCATCGCTCCGACCCGCCCTGCTCCAACGCCTGCGCCCGCCCCTGTGGCCGCGGCAACTCGCGCCATTCAGGAATCCCAGCCCGGCCTGATCAAATCCCTGATCAAATCCCTGGTTGGCATGTTCTCCAGCGACGCCAGCCAGTCTGCCGAAGCCGCGCAGACGTCTGCCAGAACATCCGAGCAGAAGCCTGGCCGCGATGACAGCCGCAATAACGATCGCCGCCCCAACCGCAACCGTCGCCAGCGTCCTGAGCGCGGTGAGCGCAATACCGAACGCAGCGAGCGTCCGCAAGCTCAGCGTGGCGAACGCAAGGCGCCCGAGCCTTCCAGCGAAACGGCTGCCAGCCAGAACCAGCCCGCTGCTGCCAGCAGCATGTCAGAAGGCAGCAGCCCCAGCCGGCGTCGCCGTCGCAGCAGTAGCAGTACCGCCGCCGCTACAGACAATGCCGAGCAGCGCACCAGCAACACCGAAGAGAGCAATACTCGGCAGGAGCGTCGCCCTGCACGTCAGCCGGAAGTAGAGCCGGTGGCGCAGGATGAAGAGCTGTTGAACGACCAGGCGCCGGATCAGGTTGATGCCGATGGCAGCCCCGATGAAGAGCGACCAAAGCGCCGTTCCCGCAACAGCCAGCGTCGTCGCAATAACCGCCGCAGCCGCGGAGCCACTCAGGCAGAAAACGCCGGTGACGCTGACGACACTCAGGAAGCCGCCAGCGGCGAAGCAATCCTGCCAACCGCTGTCGCAATTGCCGCTACCCAGGCTGTTGCCGCCGGTGAAGGCCATACGCCTGCCGAGATGATCAACGAGCCGGCAGTAGAAGCAGCAACGCCAGCTGAGGCCGGTACGCCTGCCGTTGAGGCAATCGACGAAGTCAAGCAGCCAGTGGAAAAGGCTCTTACTCAAGCTGCATCGGATATCGAGCAGTCCATAGAAAGCGCCGTTGAAGCCTTCAATCAATCCCAGCGCGATGATAGTGCGGCTGTTGACAATGCACCCGAGGCACAGAAAGCCCCCGATGCAGTGCAGGCAAGCGAAGCGGAGGGCACGCAGCCGGAAGCAGAGCAGCCGGTGAGCGAGCCAGCAGCCGATGAAAAAGTCGCGCCAGCTATCGAGCAACCTGTTGCCCCGGCCGAGTCAGCGCCAGAGGCCCCAGCGGTTGAGTCGCAGCCTGCCGCTACAGTGGAGAGCGCAAGCCCGGCTCCTGCGGCGCAGCAGATTGAAGAGGCAGAACCTGTTCAACAGGCTATCCCGGCGCTCACCGAGAGCGGTCGCGCCTTCAACGATCCACGCGAGATCCGCAAGCGCCGCATGGAAGAGAAGCGCCTGGCTGAACAACAAGCCGCCGCAGCCAAAGCACAACAGGCTGAGCCGGTCGACACTGCCGCTCCCGCAGCAGATCCGATCAGCGAAGCCATGGCAGAGACCCAACCGGTGATCGACAGCATCGAAGAAGCTCACGGCGAGCCTCAGACTGCGATCGAACCGGCTGCTGAAGTAGCAGAACCGCAGGCAGATGTTGCCGCCACCACCTCAGTGGAGCAGGCGGACATTCCGGAACATCCGGGCGCCAGCGTACTTGAGCAGCAGGAAGACCCCGCTGCACAGGTCGACACTGATGATCAGACTCCCCGGAGCTGATCACCAGCGGTAGCAATATCGAGTAGGGTGAGGCGTCGCCGCCTCATCCCTCTCACAGAACCGTACGTACGGGCCTCGTATACGGCTCATGCACACATTTATCCCTAAGTTAAAG
>Ga0265293_10005605_pt1 | contig 20817 bp, 15 predicted proteins | sample Munlanlewell138R_FD_192505 | JGI IMG/M metagenome (GOLD analysis project Ga0265293, IMG submission 192505) | Leachate microbial communities from a municipal landfill in Southern Ontario, Canada - Leachate well 138R | ecosystem: Engineered > Solid waste > Landfill > Unclassified | place: Canada... | reverse complement strand
GGACTTCTAATAAAATAATATCCATTCTTCTCCTCCACTTTTGCCGATACGATGTGTGCATCATGATAAAATATAGCTCTGCGATTTTCAAGAACCATCTGATCAAGCAATCGCTTCTTCTCTTCCATTGCCAAAGCGGCATTGTTGTCATAAGCCGATAGCCATCCAAGAGATACGTGCGCAGATGTAGGTATTACATCTCCTGGGAATGCTATTTTCTCTTTTACGGTATCGATGAAAACGGCTATTTGCCCCGGTGTGTGTCCGTCAAAAAGTTTTAGGCGAAAGCCTTCGAAAAGTTCAATGTCGTCTTCGATTAAGGTTAGTTGGTTGGAGTCAAAAACCGGCTCAATATTTTCGGCAAAGAAAGAGTCCTTTTCATACAAACGTGGATTACGGTAGTTTTCCCATTGAGCTTTGCTCAACCAATAGGTGGCATTTGGAAAGGTTGGGATAACTTTTTTATTATTATCAAAACGAGTAGCATAGCCACAATGATCGAAGTGGAGGTGAGTCAACACAACATCGGTAATTTCGCTTGGTTCATAACCAATTCTTTTTATCTCCTCCACCATATCTTTCAAATTATGAGGCTGATAAAATTTCAATTCATGCTTGTTGCCTACACCTGTGTCTATAAGAATACGCCTATTTTTTGTTTCAACAAAAAGGCAGCGCATCGCCATTACGCACAGGTTGTTTTCGTTGCATGGATATTTTTGTTCCCAATACATTTTGGGGATGGGACCAAACATAGCGCCGCCATCTGCCATAAAATATCCCGATTCTATGATGTGAAACTTAATCATTCGTTGTATTTTTGTGTAAAAATAAGCAAAAGGGTTGAGATTTGGAAACAATGGGGTGTTATGAGGTAGAAGGAATTAAGAATTAAGAATTAAGAACTAAGTAGGAATTAAGAACTAAGATTTAAGAGTTGAGTGAAAAATTAAAAGTGGTGTGGGGTGTGGGGTGTGGGATATGAGTTATCGGATGTGGGAAAGAATTAAGAGTGAAAAGTTAAGAATGAGTTAGTTGTAAGACGTAAGAGGTTAAATATTGTACCATTGTTGTATCCTAATTTCGATTTACGATTCATGAATACCGAACTCTTATTTTTTTTGCATTCAAAAACCTTATTTGGATTTGTATATAATCCTTAGAAACCGTCGAATCTACTCCTAACCCAACCTTATTACCTTATTAAACGGGGAGTTAAGAGTTAAGAGTTAAGTGAAAAATTAAAAGTTAAAAGTGAAGAGTTAAAATGAATTAGTTGAATTTCCAAAACCTAACATCCAACAGCTAAAAGCTTTTTATTTTTTTACCCCTTACAACTAACGAATTACAAACATGCCTAAAACATAATTGAACGAAATGTTTATAGCAAAACAAAAAAAGAGAGAGAATATTGCGGAATACTTGCTTTATATGTGGCAGTTGGAAGATATATTGCGTGCATACGAACTGGATATTGATAAAATACAACAATTTTTGATTGACTCCACAACCTATTCCGCAGAAAAGAAGCAGAAAGCTCGTACTTGGTATAACCGACTTATTGAGATGATGAAAGAGGAGGGAATAGAAAAGGAAGGTCATCTCGAAATTAACGAATCATTACTTGCTGAACTAACCAATTTACATCAGCAATTACTTAAAAACTCCAAGGAAAATACATATATTGAAACTTACTACAAAACGTTGCCTATTATTGTAGAGTTAAGAGAAAAAGCAAAATCAAAAGAAATATCAGAAATAGAAACTTGTTTTACGGCACTTTACGGTTATTTACTTTTGAAACTACAAAAAAAAGAGATTTCAGCGGATACTGCTTCGGCAATTTCTCAAATATCAAGCTTGTTAGCTCTTTTATCCGGAAAGTACAAATCACAATTGAATAAAGAATAATAACATGGCAATTTATACGGGATCAAATAAGCATTTAGGTGGAACGGAGAAAACAACCAATAAGAATCAATTTTACTATGGATTGGTTCAAAAAAAAGTATTGGTAACAGGAGGAACAGGACAATTGGGGAGTGTGCTAAAGGAGTTTGCCATGCAAAATGAAAGTATGTTTCAATATTTCTACACCGGATCTGCCGATTTAGATATTACTCAAATAGATGCAGTAAGAAGTTTTGTTAAACAACACTCTATTGAATACATTGTCAATTGTGCTGCTTACACCGCCGTTGATAAAGCTGAAACAGAAGTTGACAAATGTTACTCTGTGAACGTATTAGGTGCAGAGAATTTAGCAAAAGTAGCTACCGAGTTCAATTGTAAGCTGATACATATTTCTACCGATTACGTTTTTGATGGAACTGCCAACAAGCCTTATCGTGAGGATTCACCGGTGAATCCGCTATCGGTTTACGGGAAAACTAAACTGGATGCCGAAAGAGCTGTTATGGATATTGCTCCGAATTCAATTATCATTCGTACAGGTTGGCTTTACTCTTCATACAAAGTAAACTTTGTGAAAACAATGTTACGCCTAATGGGAGAAAGAGAAGTGTTGACAATAGTAAATGATCAGCATGGCACGCCCACTTATGCGCGCGATTTAGCAGAAGCAATCACCATTATTTTAGACAGTTCGGAAGGTGGAGATTGGAAAAAAGGAGTTTATCATTTTTCTAATCTTGGTGAAACAACATGGTTTGGATTTGCAGAGAAAATAAAGCAACTCGCTAAGATAGAGAACTGTCAGTTGAAACCAATAGAAACAAAAGATTACCCAACTCCTGCTGTTCGCCCATCATATACTGTGCTTGATAAAACGAAAATACAAGATACATTCCATTTCACCATTCCGCAGTGGGAAGAGAGTTTAGAAAAATTTCTAAACAGAGTTCGCGGAGACAAATAATAAAGAATAATATTGTGCTACAGCACATTCCAAGAGACTTAAAAGTCAACACATACATATGAGTTTAAAAAAAGAGATACAAAAACGTCGTACATTTGCCATTATTAGTCACCCGGATGCGGGAAAGACTACGCTTACCGAAAAGCTTTTGCTTTTTGGCGGTGCCATTCATATAGCAGGTGCAGTGAAATCGAATAAAATTAAAAGAACCGCTACATCGGATTGGATGGAAATAGAGAAACAGCGTGGAATATCGGTTGCCACATCGGTAATGGGATTTGAGTACGATGATCATAAAATAAATATTCTTGACACTCCCGGTCACCAGGATTTTGCGGAAGATACTTATCGTACGCTAACTGCTGTAGATAGCGTGGTTGTGGTTGTGGACGTAGCAAAAGGAGTTGAGGTGCAAACTCGTAAACTGATGGAGGTTTGTAGAATGCGCAACACTCCTGTTATGATATTTGTAAACAAACTTGATAGAGAGGGTCGAGACCCGTTTGATATTTTAGATGAACTTGAAAAAGAGTTACAAATAAAAGTGCGTCCATTGAGCTGGCCCATTGAAATGGGCGATCGATTTAAAGGTGTTTACAACCTATACAATAAAAGTCTTGATCTTTATCAACCCAGCAAACAAACAGTGACCAAGTCGATTGCAATAAAAAATCTGGATGACTCCGATTTGCAAAAATACCTTGGAGATGATTTAACTGAAACGCTTCGCGAGGAAGTTGAATTAATTACAGGCGTTTATCCGGAATTTGATCGGGAAGAATATCTTGCAGGTAAATTAGCTCCGGTTTTTTTTGGTTCTGCTCTCAATAACTTTGGAGTTAGGGAGTTGTTAGATTGTTTTGTGGATATTGCGCCTTCACCACGTGCTGTAAAAGCAGAAGAGCGTAAAGTTGATCCGTATGAAGAGGCATTTACAGGATTTGTTTTTAAGATTCATGCCAATATGGATCCCAATCATCGTTCACGAATTGCGTTTGTGAAAGTGTGTTCGGGAAAATTTGAGCGAAATGTAAACTATAAACATATGCGATTTAATCGCTTGATGCGTTTTTCATCTCCAACAGGTTTTATGGCACAGAAAAAAGAGATTTTGGACGAAGCTTTCGCTGGTGATATCGTTGGTTTACCTGATACGGGAAACTTTAAAATAGGGGATACATTGACTTCAGGTGAAGATTTACACTTCAAAGGATTGCCCAGTTTTTCGCCTGAGATGTTCAAGTATATTGAGAATGCAGATCCAATGAAATCGAAACAGTTGCATAAAGGCATCGAGCAATTGATGGACGAAGGTGTAGCTCAACTGTTTACACATCAATTTAATGGACGTAAAATTATTGGTACTGTTGGACAGCTTCAATTCGAAGTTATTGAATATCGTCTTTTGCACGAATATGGTGCCCAATGTCGTTGGGAGCCAATAAATCTATTTAAAGCGTGTTGGATTGAAAGTGATAATGCTGAGGAGTTAGCCGATTTTAAAAAACGTAAATATCAATACATGGCACATGACAAGCAGGGTAGAGATGTGTTTCTTGCTGAATCGAACTATATGTTGATGATGGCACAGCAAGACTTTAAGAACATAAAGTTTCATTTTACTTCTGAGTTTTAATTGTTTCTAAACTAATGTTTGTTAAGTCGATGAACCAAAGTTTATTGTCTCATGTTCTATTAATGTGTTATAAGTAGAATATCATTATAAAACTATTAGACATGGATGATTTAAGATTTAAAGGAAAGTGGAATCAATTAAAAGGTAAAGCCAAACAAAAGTGGGCTAATCTAACCGATGACGATTTACAATACGCCGAAGGAAAAGAAGATGAGCTTTATGGTAAGCTACAAGAGAAAACCGGTAAAAGCAAAGACGAAATTAAATCGTGGTTTGACAAACAAATGGATGATTTGGATTAAATTCTTTCCTGGACAATTTAATTAAAGGTTAATTAGTGTCTGCCAGAACACCCTTTGTTTTTGAGTCTTTGATAAGAAAAAGGCAAAGACAAGGCCTGTTCCGACTTGGCGGAAGCTTTCGTCTCGCCAAGGCGAGATGACTGTTTCAAAAACGAGAGTAACACAGTATTTGCCGTTTTATTGCAAAGGCTAATTAATATTCAGCGGGTGGCGAAGAACATGTTTCTTGTCATCCGTTTTTTGTTGGGTCTTTATTTTGCTAAAAGCAAAATTAGAGTGGAATTAAATAAGCCGAGATTATATGGCTACCCAAGCCCAATAACACAAAGATGTGAAACACGGTATGCACAAACTCTTTCTTGGCCAATGCATATACCACCGAACCTATAATATAGAACACACCACCTGCCGCTAACCAGTACAATACCGGCAGGGAATCATTTTCTACAGCCACTCGAATAGTAGGTTTTATTGCAATAAGTATAGTCATACCCATCAAAACATACGATGCAGTCTTCCAATGGCTATTTTTCTTTATAGGTCTGAAATTAAGTCCAATCCCAACAAACGCAATTAGCCATACCAGAATAAAAAGCGCCCAGCCCCACATCCCTTCTTGGCGCAATAATATTAATGAAAACGGAGAATAACTGGCTGCAATAAGCAGATAGATACTTGCGTGATCAAAGTATCGAAGAATGGTTTTAGTTTTTGGTTGTTGCACATAGTGATAAACAGTGGAAGAAAGCATACAAACTAACATGCCAAACCCGAAGATTGAATGAGCTAAGATTGCCCAGTTGTTTCCGGCAGCCGATGCACGAGAGACCAAAACAATAGTACCCGCAATTGCCATTAGAACGCCAAGGGCATGTGTAAGATAATTGGCTTTTTCTTCCCGATCACTATAAAACTTGAAGTTCTCCATTGTTTGTTTTTCAAAAAAAATGCTTAGAGTGTTTTAATAACGCTCTAAGCAAATTATAAGTTCTTTATTCCTTTAAAGCTTTTTAAAAGCTTCTTCCAAATCCGCTTTTATATCATCGATATGTTCAATTCCCAACGACAAGCGCAACAGGTTTGGAAAAACTCCCGCCGCAAGCTTTTCATCATCGGCAAGTTGTGAATGGGTTGTGCTTGAAGGATGTACTATGAGCGTTTTTGCATCACCTACATTGGCCAAATGGCTGATGAGTGATAGGTTGTCAATTAAAGTAGCTGCCTGTTTTTCGTTGCCTTTAACAAAGAAAGAGAGTACGCCTCCAAAACCGTTATTCTTCAAATACTTTTTGGCTAAAGAATGGTATTTACTGTTTTCCAAACCCGGATAATTTACTTTTTCAACTTTCGGATGCTCTTCGAGCCAGCGAGCAATTTCCAGCGTATTTGAATTTGTGCGTTCCGCACGAAGAGACAATGTCTCCAATCCCTGCAAAAGCATGAATGAATTGAAGGGACTTATTGCAGGACCAAAATCACGTAATCCTTCAACGCGAGCTCTAACAGCAAAAGCGATGTTGCCAAACGGAGACTTATCACCAAAAGTTTCCCAGAAGTTAAGTCCGTGATAACCCTTGGATGGTTCGCTAAACATGGGGTATTTTCCGTTGCCCCAATTGAAGTTGCCTCCATCAATTATAATTCCTCCCATGGAGGTTCCGTGACCTCCTATCCATTTAGTTGCAGAATGTGTCACCACATGTACGTCCCAATCAATCGGATTGAACAAATATCCACCTTGGGCAAACGTATTGTCCATTATCACCGGAATCTCATTTTTGTTTGCAATGGCAACAATGGTTTCCACATCGGGAATGTTGTATTCCGGATTGCCAATCATCTCTAAATAGATGCCTTTGGTGCGTTCATCAATCAACGATTCTATACTATCCGGATTATCACCTTCCGCAAATCGTACGTCGATGCCAATTCGTTCAAAGGCAACTTTGAATAAATTGTAGGTGCCGCCATATAAAAAGGAAGTAGAAATTATATTATCTCCGGCTGTTGCCAGGTTATTCAGTGCTATAAATTGCGCGGCTTGGCCCGAGGAGGTTGCCAATGCGGCTACGCCATGTTCAAGTGCCGCCATTCGCTGTTCAAAAACATCGGTTGTTGGATTCTGAAGGCGTGTATATATATTGCCGAATTCTTTTAATCCAAATAGGTTAGCACCATGTTCTGCATTCTTAAAAACATATGCAGTGGTTTGATGTATGGGCATTGCCCGGGATCCGGTTACCGGATCGGGTTCTTGTCCTGCATGTACTTGTAATGTGTCAAAATGAAGTCTTTTCATACCAATAAAATTAAATTAGCCGTAAATATAGGATAAAAAAATTGAATAGGTACAATTTTGAGATAATTTGTGTCAGAGAGGAAGATATTGCGAGTTGTAAGGGGTAAGTTGTAAGAGGTAAGTTGTAAGTAGTAAGAAGTAAGTAGTAGCAAGTTGTAAGTGGCACTCTAACCATTAACTCATAACCCATAACTCATAACCCATAACCCGTAACTCCTCCCTATATATCCTTATAATCAAACAGACGACTCCGTGCCACCATACATGCACCAACAATTCCCGCTTTTTGTTTCAGTTTTGATACTACAATCTTTGAATCTCTATTTACCAAATTGAGCGAATATTTCCTGATGGAGCTTTTGATTGGGAGTAAAATAAAGCCTTCGGCTTGTGATACTTGTCCGCCTATCACAACTAATTCTGGATTGAAGATGTTAATAAGTCCGGCAATATATTTTCCTAATGTATAGCCAACTTGCTCTACAATTTCAATGCAAAGAGGATCTTCTTTTTCAATTGCTTTCAGTATATCTGTCAATGTAAGTGTATTCAAATCTTTAACCATTTCGGTAAGGATTGAGCTCTCTCCGTTTTGTATGCGCTCAATGACCATTCGATGAATTGCCAAACCGGAAGCTTCCGTTTCGAGGCATCCTTTTTTACCGCAATGACAAAGAATTTCGTTATCGAAGATGGGGAAATGTCCGAATTCTCCCGAAAAGCCCGACTTGCCATAATAGGGTTTCCCATCAATTATTATTCCGATACCCAATCCCCAGCTTACATTCACGAAAATTACATTTTTTTCTCCTTCTACCACACCCGACATATATTCTCCCAATGCCATGGCACGCGTATCGTTGTCGATACCGACGTTAAAGTTTAATTTTTCGGTAAGAATCTCGGTAATGGGTTGTTCGCTAAAATAGAAACTGCTGTAACTGTACCCCGACTCCGGATTAACTCTGCCCGATATATTCAGATTTATATTGAACAATCGATCTTTGGGAACTTTCACATTGTCGATAAAATTTTGAAGATGTTTGTGAAGTAGATCGAAGGATTCGGGTGTGTTTTCAAAACTATACTTTATACCCATTTGATAATCAACAATTTCGCCCTTAAAATTCATCAGTGCAATATTAAGGTAATGTCTGCTCATATCGGCACCAATAAAATAGAGTGAATCGGGTTTCAGTCCATACAATATGGGATATCTGCCTCCTGTGGTTTGAACTTTCCCATACTCAGTTATTAGTTGAAGTTCGGTAAGTTCATTTATAAACTTAGTTATGGTCGGGATGCTGAGGTCCAATTCTTTTGATAGTTCTGTAATTGTATTATTACCTTCGTTGATAAAGAAATTGATAATATTCTTTTTTATCTGAATATTCTTGGTATTCTTGTCGCTGTGTAGAAAAAAACTTTTGGTCATGTCTAAGAGTTAAATTGTTTTATAGGAAAATAAAGATATAGTAATACTCTCACAAACATAATAAATAAATTTCATATATAACTTCTTTTTAAATTATTTGTTCCCCGCATAATCATTTATGCTCATTTAGTTTTATGTTTAACAAAACATTTTGCATATTTGCATATATTTAAATGGTAGTTGTGCGAAACTTATCTAAATGTTAATAACATGAATCTATTTTATTTAGTACCAATTGCATCTTTAGTAGCTCTCTTTTTTGCTTATTCCTTTTTTAGAAATATGATGAAGCAAAGTGAAGGCACCGATCAAATGAAAAAAATAGCGGTTTACGTACGTGAAGGTGCCATGTCTTATCTGAAGCAACAATATAAAGTCGTTACCATTGTTTTTGTGGTTTTAGCTCTGATTTTTGCAGTTATGGCTTATTTTGATTTACAAAATAATTGGGTGCCATTCGCATTTCTAACAGGCGGTTTCTTCTCGGGACTGGCGGGTTTCTTTGGAATGAAAACCGCTACGTATGCCTCGGCTCGTACCGCTAATGCTGCAAGACATTCACTCAATAAAGGGTTGCAACTTGCCTTTAGATCAGGCGCTGTAATGGGATTGGTGGTAGTTGGGCTTGCTTTGTTAGACATATCAGCTTGGTATCTTGTGTTGGATTATTTTATTGACGATGCTAATACTTCCTATAAACTTATAATGATTACCACAACCATGCTTACTTTCGGTATGGGTGCTTCAACTCAAGCGCTCTTTGCGCGCGTTGGAGGTGGTATATATACGAAAGCTGCCGATGTGGGAGCAGATTTAGTGGGTAAGGTTGAGGCCGGAATCCCGGAAGACGATCCACGCAATCCTGCAACCATTGCCGATAATGTGGGAGACAATGTGGGCGATGTTGCCGGAATGGGAGCAGACCTCTACGAATCGTATTGCGGTTCTATTTTAGCAACGGCAGCATTGGGTGCTTCGGCTTTCGCCGCAAATCCTGTTATGCAAAAAAATGCGGTGTTTGCACCCATGATAATTGCTGCAGTAGGTGTGTTTCTCTCAATATTTGGAATCTATTTGGTGAGGACTAAAGATGATGCTGATATGAAGCAACTGATGAACGCCCTCAATCGAGGAGTGAATACCAGTGCATTTCTCATAGCAATTGCCACATTTGGGATTTTATATCTTTTGGGCTTCGAAAATTGGATGGGAATTTCCTTTTCAGTTATTGTGGGATTGTTAGCCGGAATAGTTATTGGGCAAGGAACAGAGTATTATACTTCTCACTCTTATAATCCCACTAAGAAGATTGCAAAAAGTGGTTTAACCGGTCCCGGAACTGTTTTAATAGCCGGAATCGGTACAGGACTCATTTCTACATTTATCCCCGTGTTAGCAATTGCTCTTGCTATTATGATATCTTATTTGTCTGCTATAAATTTTGATATACAAAATATGGTTAGCGGTGCAAACTTAAGTGTGGGGCTTTATGGAATTGGAATTGCTGCTGTAGGTATGTTATCTACACTTGGAATTACTTTGGCTACAGATGCTTATGGTCCCATTGCTGACAATGCCGGTGGAAATGCTGAAATGAGTGGACTAGGACCTGAAGTTCGTCAACGTACCGATGCGCTCGATTCTTTGGGAAATACAACTGCAGCAACAGGGAAAGGTTTTGCTATTGGCTCTGCCGCCCTTACTGCTTTGGCGCTTTTGGCATCATATATTGAAGAAATTAAAATTGGTATGTTACGCTTAGGACAAGAAGTGTTGACTTTTGCAAATGGTGATACGCTAAATACCTCAAATGCAAATTTTGCTGACTTTATGAATTATTTTCAAGTAACTCTGATGAATCCAAAAGTTATTGTCGGCGTTTTCATTGGTTCAATGATGGCGTTTTTGTTTTGTGGTTTAACCATGAATGCTGTGGGCAGAGCTGCACAAGAGATGGTGGACGAAGTCCGCAGACAGTTTAGAGAGATAAAAGGTATTATGGATGGTTCAGGCACCCCCGATTATGCCCGATGTGTAGAGATATCCACAAAAAGTGCGCAGCGAGAAATGCTCTTGCCGTCGTTGTTAGCCATTGCAATCCCTATTGCTGTTGGTCTTGTATTGGGTGTTGCCGGTGTGATGGGTTTGCTGGTTGGAGGACTTGGTTCAGGCTTTGTGCTCGCCATATTTATGGCTAACGCCGGAGGTGCTTGGGACAATGCCAAGAAATATGTGGAAATGGGAAATTATGGTGGAACCGGTAGTGAAACACACAAGGCAACCGTGGTTGGTGATACTGTAGGTGATCCTTTTAAAGATACATCCGGACCGTCTCTCAATATTTTAATAAAATTAATGAGCATGGTTTCTATTGTTATGGCCGGATTGACTGTAGCGTGGAGTTTGTTGTAGGTGATGTGGTGATAGGATGATAAGATAATATAATAATGTGGTGATATGAGAATTGGTGATGCCGGAGATACGATAGGGATTCTAATCTTACTCACACCCCACACCCCACAACTTACAACTCTTATTTTTGAGTCCACTCTGAAATCACTTAATTGCTGATAATTAGTTTTTTTCACCCTTTGTTGCTACGGGATAAAAGCTTAATAATCAGCATTTAACCAAAATTCCTTAGTGAATTTAAGGATAGAAAGCAAAATAATTGACTTTTCGGAATGTATTGTTACGTCAACTTTTAACTTTTAACTTTTAACTCTAATACTTACCAACTTACAACTTATAACTTACTACTATTATTAATTTAGATTAATTGGAAGTTTCTATTGTGAAAATGAAGATTAGAATGCGTAAATTTGATGTCGATTTAACGATGAATAAATTAACTCAATAAAATAGATTTAATATGAATTTTTTGACAAACGACAAATTAACAATTGTAGGCGCTGCCGGAATGATTGGCTCCAACATGGTCCAAACCGCTGCCATGATGCGCTTAACTCCTAACATCTGCATGTACGACCCATTTGCCCTTGGCTTGGAAGGTGTGGCAGAAGAGATGGCTCATTGCGGCTTTGAAGGAATGAACTTCACTTACACAACCAATGTAGAGAAAGCTTTTACCGGGACAAAATATATGATTTCGTCGGGTGGTGCACCCCGTAAAGAAGGCATGACGCGTGAAGACCTCTTGAAAGGTAACGCCGAAATAGCAGCTCAATTAGGAAAAGATATTAAATCTTATTGTCCCGATTTAAAACACTTGACTGTTATTTTCAACCCGGCGGATATTACCGGATTGGTTGCATTAATTCATGGAGGTTTGAAACCAACGCAAGTTACTACGTTAGCTGCATTGGATAGCACACGTCTGCAAAATGAATTAGCAAAACACTTTGGTCTAAAACAGAGCGAAGTGAAAAATACGCGCACCTATGGTGGCCATGGCGAACAGATGGCTGTTTTTGCATCAACTGCAAAAGTGAATGGCAAACCATTGACAGATTTAATTGGAACTCCGGAACTAACCAACGAAGATTGGGAGGCTCTAAAACAAAGAGTAACCAAAGGTGGTGCCAACATCATCAAACTTCGCGGACGTTCATCATTCCAAAGCCCATCGTACGTATCTGTCGAAATGATGCGTGCAGCAATGGGTGGCGAAGCTTTCCGCTGGCCTTCCGGTTGTTACGTAAATACTGGCGACTTCAAGCACATTATGATGGCAATGGAAACATCAATCACAAAAGATGGCGTAACCTATGCTCCCGTAAAAGGAACCGAAGAAGAGGTGAAAGCACTGAAAGATAGCTACAATCACTTAACAAAACTGCGTGACGAAGTAATTGAAATGGGTATTCTACCTGCAATTGATCAATGGCATACTGTTAATGAGAATTTGAAGTAATTTGGATAATTTCTTTTGAAGAAATTGAGTAGTATAAAAAAAAGGGTGTCTGATGAATGGACATCCTTTTTTACGTTTTGATACCTAACAGGTTTTGTAAACCTGTTAGGAAGTTTATATTCTATATTCTTTATTATCTTTGTCTTTTACTCTCTTTCATCTCTTTTAAATACGAATGAAAATAGGAAGAGTATAACTATAACTATAACTATAGCTAATAATGAATGATTTAGAACAATACTTCCATAAAAACGATGATAGATTAATTGATAAATGGTCACATTATTTCGATATATATGATCACTATTTTAGTAAGTATAGAGATAAAGAAATTGTAATTCTTGAAATTGGTGTTTTTCAAGGAGGAAGTCTTCAAATGTGGAAAAATTATTTTGGTTCAAAGGCTAAAATTTACGGTATAGACATTAATCCTAATTGTAAAGAACTGGAAGAAGAGAATATAGAAATCCTTATTGGTTCACAGTCTGACCGCACTTTTCTGAAGAAGGTGAAAGATCAAATACCTCCCATCGATATCCTAATAGATGATGGAGGTCACACAATGAAACAACAAATTATTTCTTTTGAAGAATTATTTGATCATGTTAAAGAAACCGGCATCTATTTGTGTGAAGATACACACACTTCTTATCAAATAATGTATGGTGGAGGACATCGAAGGAGAGGAACCTTTATTGAGTACAGTAAAAATTTTATCGATTATTTAAATGCTCACTATTCTGAGCAATCGTCTTTAAAGGTCAATAATTTCACGCGAGGCGTAAAAGCTGTTCATTATTATGACAGCATAGTGGTAATAGAAAAAGAGCCAAGAAAAAAACCGACAAGACATACTACCGGAAAAGCTTCTATTTCAAATTATACACAGGAGCCATCCGGTTTTAAAATGACAAAGTGGAAAATTAAAAAATCGATCTTAAAAGTTATAAACAAAGTATTACGTTACTTTAGGATTGGTGGTTTTATGTGGAAGTAGATAATTTCTTGTGTAGTATTGGTGAAATCCCACGCTGCCGCGCGATTGTATCGCGTGGCTTCTACACATGGCGAACACGCGAGTGCGCCACATACATTGCCATATCCGAAGCCCTCCGCTCGCGCGCTTTTGAAAAGCGTGTGTCGCTTTAGCGAATTTTTTCTTCTATAATACTTTTTGCTTCGAAACATTCACCCTGTGGAATAAATCAAAGATTTAATGCAGAGCATTCCATATGAAACATATAGGGTTTCACAGGACAAGTATTCCACAGGGTGAAATTCATGTATACATATTTCACAGGGCTTGCCGATTCGGAAATCGGCGCGAGCGGGGATAGTATCATACCCACACCAAAAAAACCGCCCTTAAATTAAAAGGACGGTTTTTTACTATTTTCTATTTACTTCGTAAAGAAGCCTGTTGTGATGCTTTCTACAAATTATTCTCAGAGAGATACTTTTCTGCATCTATTGCAGCACGACAACCTGTTCCGGCTGCAGTTACTGCTTGACGATAGATTGAATCTGCAACATCGCCCGCAGCAAAAACACCTTTCACGGATGTTCGTGTACTGGGAGCTTCGGTGTCTATGTAGCCCACCTCATCCAATTTTAATTGATCAATAAAGATTTCGGTATTGGGATGATGTCCGATAGCCAGGAAGAATCCATCGATGGCAATATCCACATTTTCTTCATCGGGTTCGCCCATGCGTTTCACCAAATGTGCACCTTCAACGCCGTTTTCACCAAACAGACCAATTGCATTGTGCTCGAAAAGAATTTCAATCTTTGGATTATTCATCACGCGCTCTTGCATAATTTTTGAAGCTCTCAAATAGTCCTTCCGAACAACCATGTATACTTTTTCTGCCAATCCCGACAGGTAAGTGGCTTCTTCGCAAGCGGTGTCACCACCTCCAACTACAGCAACTTTTTTGTTTCGGTAAAAGAATCCATCGCATGTTGCACATGCGGAAACACCTCGTCCTGCATACTTAGTTTCATCCGGAATACCTAAGTACTTGGCGGTTGCGCCGGTGCTGATGATAACAGTATCTGCTTCTATGGTGAGTTCATTATCAATGATAACTTTTTTGGGAGATACAGAGAAATCAACTGCCGTAGCACGACCGGATCTAACTTCCGTTCCGTATCGTTCTGCTTGTTTCTTAAAATCTTCCATCATTTCCGGACCTGTTACTCCTTCGGGGTACCCGGGATAGTTTTCAACGTCTGTTGTAGTTGTTAACTGACCTCCCGGTTCCATTCCTTCATACAATACAGGTTCTAAATTTGCGCGTGCGGCATAAATTGCAGCTGTATAGCCTGCCGGTCCTGATCCAATAATCAGGCATCTTACTTTTTGTCTCATAATTTTGTGTGGATTTATAAAGAAACTTCTCGTTTAAAAGAAAATATTATTATTTTCTACAAAGATACATCGAAAAATTAGATTTGAAAAACGGTATAATCTTTTTCTATGACTCAGTAGAGAGAGTTGATTATCTTAAGTCTATTACTTCAACTCCTGGATGATTGTATTTATTGAATGTGAACAAGTCGTTTGTGAAATCATTATCAATCTGATAGTTGGTAATTGCAAGACTGCTTTTAATTCCATCTTTGGTGGTAAAACTTACGTCTGTTACGCTATTTGTTTTTTTATCCAATGTTATTGTCAGCTCCTTAAATTCCTGTGATTTATCAATTGGCGACATCTCTATTTGTATTAACTCTTTTCCTTTGATAGTTTTCTTAATTGGTTTTCCTAAGTTATATCCTGTTTTATACAAATTTAAAAGTGCCAACGGACTTATCGTTATTAATTCTTGTGGCGCAGGGTTACTGATATTTACTTCGTTCGCATCTTTTAGCAATACCCATTGAGTCTTTCCATCGAACCAGGTTGTTGCAAAGAGAAGTTCCAATTTAAACTTATCCTGCTTGACAAAAGCAGTTCCATTTTGAGGTTCATAAACGTCTCCATTGGCATCCTCGGTGGTTAAAATAAAAGATAATTTTACTCCGTTAGATTTCTCAAATTGCTGATAGGCATTATCTAAAATAGTTTTAGATTCTGCGGAACTTTGTGAGTATGCAAAAGAGAAAACGAACAAACTACAGAGTATAAGAATTAATGAACGCTTCATGCTATTGTTTTTTATTTGTTTCCATTTGGACGTATTTCTCTCGCGAAGGTTTAACAAATGAGAAGTTGGAAAAGAATCTAAGAAAACATTATTTAGTCCCTATGTTTGTAATGAAATAAGTTGACTGTTTGAAACGAAGCTATTTTATTCGTTAACGACCTGAAAATTCTGCGAATAGCGGGCTATTTAATGAATTTTCAAGGAAGTTAAAGGACAAAAGAGCCAGTTTAAAGCGTCAAGTTATTTCGGCACAATCCCTTAGTGGAACAGATATTTCAGGTTTTTCTTTCAATAGAAAAAATTAATCCAACGAACTCAACAATTTTTCAAGAGAATATTCATCGGCAATATAGACGTCGCGTGGTTTATTTCCTTGTGCCGGTCCAACAATTCCTGTTGCCTCCATCGTATCCATAATCCTTCCGGCTCTGTTGTAGCCAATTGAGAACTTACGTTGAATTAAGGATGTGGAACCTTGTTGGTGTACCACAATAAGCCTTGCTGCCTCGTCAAAAAGCACGTCTCGTTCGTTCACATCAATTGCTCCGGGGGATTTATCGGTTTCACCAATTTCATATTCGGGTAGATGAAACGCCGTTTCATATCCTCTTTGTTTACCAATGTATTGAGCAATTCCTTCTACTTCGGGAGTATCTACAAAAGCACACTGAATTCTCACCAAATCGCCGCCTTGGGAGAATAGCATATCGCCACGCCCAACTAATTGATTGGCTCCACTCCTATCCAATATGGTTCGTGAATCAATTTGAGAAGTAACCCTAAAGGCCATGCGTGCCGGAAAGTTTGCTTTGATGGTTCCGGTAATAATATTTGTTGTAGGTCGCTGCGTGGCAATAACCATATGCATACCAACGGCACGCGCTTTTTGTGCTATGCGCGCAATGGGCATTTCAATCTCTTTTCCGGCAGTCATAATGAGATCACCAAATTCATCAATCACTACCACAATATATGGGAGAAAACGGTGTCCTTTGTCTGGATTCAGACGACGCTTCACAAATTTGTTGTTGTACTCTTTCAGATTCCTTACATGAGCACGCATCAGCAGCTCATACCTGTCATCCATCTCTTTGGTCAACGAGTTGAGGGTTTGCGTCACTTTAGTTACATCGGTTATTATTGCTTTTTCAGAATCGGGAAGTTTTGCCAAATAATGTTTTTCGATGGTAGAGTAGATATTAAATTCCACCATTTTTGGGTCGATAAGCACCATTTTCATTTCTGCCGGGTGCTTTTTATATAGCAACGAAGTGATTATTGCATTCAAACCTACGGATTTTCCTTGTCCCGTAGCCCCGGCAACCAGTAAGTGAGGCATCTTACACAAGTCAAACATGAAAATTTCATTCGTAATGGTTCTTCCCAATGCAACCGGCAAATCGTAATTGCACTCCTGGAAACGTTTGGAGGCAATAACAGATTGCATGGAAACAATCTGAGGATCCTTATTGGGAACCTCTATACCAATAGTCCCTTTCCCCGGCATGGGGGCAATAATACGTATTCCTAATGCAGAAAGACTTAAAGCAATGTCGTCTTCGAGATTTCGAATCCTCGAAATACGTACTCCCGCTTGCGGTATAATCTCGTATAACGTAAGTGTTGGTCCCACGGTGGCTTTTATGGAAGTAATTTCTACTCCGTAGTTTTTGAGTGTGCGGATGATTTTATCTTTGTTTTCGTTTTGCTCATCCATATCTACCTCTTTGTTACGCGTATCATAGATTTTAAGCAAATCCATGGAAGGGAAAGCAAAAGAAGAAAGATCCTTTTTGGGATCGTAATCTTCCATAATTTCTCCCGTCTCCCGGTCGATTGATCCTGGTTCTGTTTCATCAGAATCAGTCTGAGAGGCTGATGCCTTCTCCTTGATAATGGGCAATTCGTCTTCTTCAGGAACAATTACTTCAAAATCCTTACTGTCACTTTCCGACTTGCTTGCGACAAGTGATTCTTTTTTTATGGGTAAATCGTCTGTTTCTTCCTCATCCGATTTTTTATCTACCGACGAAGAAGGTTTTTTCCATCCAAAAAAACCAATTATCTTTCTAATTATTCCTGGTTTTTTGTTTTCCTTTGTTTTCTCTAACTCTTCGGTATCCTTTTCAAATTCTATATCCTCAATGTCTTCTTCTTCGCTTTCGGTTCCGTTGTTATTGATGCGTTGTATTCCTTTGCTGAGGGTATTTTGAATTTTAAACATGGAAGCTTTTTTGTAAACCACCACCAATATTATTGCAAACAAAACTATCAACAAGATAATTCCGGGCCAACCGATGCTGTTTTCCAGTATATATTCTATTGTGTTGCCGTGTTTTCCACCCCAATTAATGAAGCTGGTGGAAAATAAGTTTCCCAAAATAAAGGCACTTGCAATGGATCCAAAGATGATTGATAAGGAAGTGAAAATAAACGATTTAACAAGCGAACCCTCCCATACTTTCATCCACCTCATTCCAATGAGGATAACAAACAGAGGAAGTAAAATAGCGAAAATTCCGAACCAGTCGTTAATCAGAGCTTGCGCTATAAATGCACCACCTGCTCCCGTCCAGTTATCAACCGACAGAGTTTTATCGTTTACGAGCTCAAAAAATGTTTTGTTAATTACTTTACTTTGATCGGCTCCGCCGGTGAAAAGGAAAGAGATCATGCTCAAAAAAACAAACAATCCTGTAAAGGCCACCACAACGCCGGCTAAGAAATGAGTGCGCTCACTTTTGAGAAAATTATTCAACGAGCTCTTCTTAGTTTTCTTGCGACTTGAAGTTTTTTTTCTTTTTACTATTCTTCGTTTTTTTGCCATGTTTACAATGTTTCAATTTATTTGAAACATACACTTATTTTGTTGTTAAAAAAAATTGATAAGGTCTTAATGCTACAAAAATAATAAAAACAAAGATAGAAACAGAGGTTTAGTCAATCCTTTTTGTGAAAATGGATGGATTCATCAACAATAATTAAATAGAAAAACCTCACTGTCTTCGGAAGTTTTTATCTTGCAAAGATACAATGAGGTTTTTTTGTGATAAATTTTGAGTAATTACTCTCTAAAAGAAATGTTTTTTCAAATAGGCGTATTACTTTTTTCTTTTCCCCAAAAGATAAATTCCTGCAGCTAACGATACTACTCCCAAACCTAATTGAATGTATCCTGTTTCTTTACTCCCTTTATCTTCTGCACGCACTTCGATTCCCAAAACTTTTACGGCACTTGTGCTTTCTTGAATTTGATTAACTCCTAAATATCCAAGAATTAATGCCACAACAACTAAAATTATCCCAAATACACTTTTCATAATGATCTCTTTTTAAATTTAATATGACTTTCACTTTCTTATTTTTTCATTTGAGCTTAGGGTTTGTAATGAAATAAGTTGACAGTTTGAAACGAAGCTATTTTATTCGTTAACGACTTGAAAATTCTGCTAATAGCGTGCTATTTAATGAATTTTCAAGGAAGTTAGAGGACAAAAGAGCTAATTTAAAGCGTCAAGTTATTTCGGCACAATCCCTTAGTCAAATGATTTATCAATCTTCTTCGTTCTTTAACTTTCCAATGATTTATTTTCGTACACTTCAATTGTGCCGGTTGCTCCAGCAAACTCATCAGGATATATTTTACCGCTTAATTCGTCGACTTAGGCTTTTGTAAACTCTGCGCCAATGTGTAAAATGATAGCTGAATAATAAACCTAAATTAATAATAATAGGGATACGATGGCTCCATAAATCGATACAATTATTTTGTGAAAAGGAAGCGATTACTATCTAATTGTAATAACACTCTCTGCTGTAATTTGTTTGAGGAATATCGGAAATGGTAATCTCAAAGAATGTGTAAAGTTCTTGACTCACATACTTCCTAACAGGTATGCATAACCTGTTAGATATCAGTTAATAACTAACTTGTTTATAGTTAGATTGCTCGCGTTGATTTACAATCGGTTTGCCCTGTGGAATACTTGTCCTGTGAAACCCTATATGTTTCATATGGAATGCTTTGCATTAAAATCTCTGATTTTATTCCACAGGCTGAATGTCGCGTATGCGAAAAATTCTTTTCTGAATATCAAACAGAGGATACAAATTGAACGAAAATAATATTTGTTTGCTTCGCAACACACGCTCACCGCACTGAGCTTGTCGAAGTGTTGCAAAAGCGAGCGAGCGGGGAGTTCACCGTCAGATTATTTTCTCAACATGTGAGCAAAATCGGACATTGCGGTTCCAAACCGCACTGTCCATATAATATATTCTTCTTTTTATGCACAATGCGGACTGGAGCCGCAATGTGCTTTTAATTGAAGAAGAGTTTCCCTTTTTATCTTTGTTAAGTGCCATAAAAATAAGGGCGTAGGCTTTTAATTTTTAAGTTATTATACTTGATGTTCGGTTAAAAGTCGTGGGTACTTAGCAACGCTTACTTGCTGTGATAATTTTGTTAAATAGTTGATAGTTCGCTCTATTTATTAAGAAAAAGTATTTATATTTGAAAATTAAAATAGCAATCTTTTAGAGCCTGTTACTTAACATATTTACTGAGAAAATAGCAAGCATGAAATTCACACTTAAATTAAATCTCAAAGGGAAGTTCAAAGTGAGAGGCTTCAAATTGAAACCAACTGCCGAAAAAAGATTTGTAGGGCTGCTACTAAATTCCGGTGCAGGAGTGTATAATGCGCAGCGATGGGGTGTTTGGAGGCGGTGACGATTGAGGAGAGATAAGCGAAAACAATTTTGTCTTGTTTATGAATTAATATAAAAAACAGAAGAATTAATGGAAAATATAAGCTTAGAAGAGATAATAAAGAATACAGATTCTAAAATTTTAAAGAGATGGATTCTTCAGTATGCCAAAAATCACGCTTCATTTGAAGAGTCATTTCGTCAAAATTTTAGTCCTCAACAAATTTCTGAAGAGCAGATGAAAGATTATGCAGCTGCTATCTATGCAGCTTTTAGAACCAATCCATTTCAAACCGGTAATCGTTATGGAGATTGGAGCGATTACGGTTTTGATGCGGATGGTGTAAGAGCAGACTTGGAGAAACTTTTAGATGAAGCTGATTATTACCTGAAATACAATAACACCAAAATTCCCGTACAAATCTGTAAGAGTATGATTGAAATAATTCCCGAGGAATGGGAAGATCAATTTGATTATGAAGGCGATGTGCAGGTAATGTATGATGGAGCTATTGATAGATTGGAAGAGAT
>Ga0265293_10005604_pt1 | contig 20819 bp, 18 predicted proteins | sample Munlanlewell138R_FD_192505 | JGI IMG/M metagenome (GOLD analysis project Ga0265293, IMG submission 192505) | Leachate microbial communities from a municipal landfill in Southern Ontario, Canada - Leachate well 138R | ecosystem: Engineered > Solid waste > Landfill > Unclassified | place: Canada... | reverse complement strand
CGGCGCGCACACGCATACGCTGGACGAGCAGCTGGACGTGGAGCGCGACATGCAGTCGCGGCTGGGGTTTACGCAGGACTTCATCGAAGGCGTGACCGCCTTCCTGCAAAAGCGCAAGCCCGAGTTCAGCGGACGCTGAGCTCGGCCGCATCGCCAGATGCGGAGTCGCGCAGCGACGCGCAGCGAACTTTCTATAAAAGCGCAAGCCCGAGTTCAGCGGACGCTGAGCTCGGCCGCATCGCCAGATGCGGAGTCGCGCAGCGACGCGCAGCGAACTTTCTATAAAAGCGCACCTGATTGGCAAGCATCGCCAGCTCAGCGGATGACAGATGACCTCGGCCCATGCGGGCCATTGGTGACAGCCGCCTGCGGCGGCTCATGAAGGTTTGGCGTCAAGCGTTCAGCGTCCAGCGTCCAGCGTGTGCCCACCACGATCAACGCCCAACCTCTTCAAACGCTCAACCTCCCCATCATGGCGGCGCAGCCGCAGTCATTGCAGCCGCGTAGCGGCAGGGTCATCGAGGCGCCAGCGAGGTCATCCGTCATGCGTGTGGTGTTGCTGAGCATCGTTTCTTGAGAGGAAAGCACAAGCCCGAGTTCAGCGGCCGCTGAAGGCGCGGCCGCAGCTGCTGCGCACGCGCACCGCGCGTCGGGTCAGCCCGGCCGGACTGGAGCGGGCCAGTTCGATGTCGTACTGGTATCCGCCGGGCGCTGCAGCCGCCAGGTGCTGGCCTGCCCGGGCAGCGCCAGCGGCAGGCGCAGCAGGCGGCCATCGCGTGCCACCAGCGCAACGCAGGCGTCTGCCGGGCCCGCGTAGACGGCCAGGTCGTCCAGCTTTCTGAGCCGCCAGGCCTGCATGGGCAGCTTGCGCTCTTCGGTCGCGGCGGGGGTGACTTCCAGGCCCAGCCATTCGTCGCCTGCCGCCATGCCGGCGCGGGCGGCGGGGCCGCCGTCCAGCACCACGTCGATGGCGATGCCGTTTTTCTCGGTCACGCGCAGCCCCAGTGCCTGCGCGATGGGCGCCGGGTCCTGCACCAACGCCACGCCGTGCTGTTGCAGCAGCGCCTGCAGCGGCAGGTCGGCGGTTCCGTGCACCCAGTCGGCCAGCTCGGGATCGTAAGGCCGTCCGCCCAGATCGGCCAGGACGGCAGCAACGTCCGCCTCGGTCATGGGGCCGCCCTTGCAGCGCTTCCACAGCGCGCGCATGACGTCGTCCAGCGAGCCGCGGCCCTCGTGGCGCAGCGTCAGGTCCAGGCACAGTGCCACCAGCGCGCCCTTGCCGTAATAGCTGACCGTGCTGTTGGCGGTGTTCTCGTGCGGCCGGTAGAAGCGGGTCCAGGCGTCAAAGCTGGCCTGCGCCAGCGACTGCACGTGGCGCCCGGGCGCCTGCCGGATGCGGTTGATGGTGTGCGTGAGCAGCTTGAAATACGCCGCCTCGTCGATGAGCCCGGCGCGGTGCAGCAGCAGGTCGTCGTAATAGCTGGTGAACCCCTCAAAGAACCACAGCAGTTCGGTGTGGTTCTCGCGCGCGTAGTCGTACGGTGCAAATTCCGCCGGCTTGAGCCGCTTGACGTTCCATGAGTGAAAGTACTCATGACTGATGACGCCCAGCAGCGTCTGGTAGCCCTTGCGCTGCGGGGTGGCGCTGGCGCCGGGAACGGCCCGGCGCGGCAGGTCGCTGCGGGAGCAGACCAGCGCCGTGCTGGCGCGGTGCTCTATGCCGCCGTAGCCCTGGCTGGTGGCGTTGAGCATGAAGACGTATTCGGTGCGCCGGGGGCGGCCCGTTCCGTGCCAGAAGCCGATTTGCGTCTCGCAGATTTTCTGCGTGTCCCGCAGCAGCTGAGCGCCATCGAAGGTGGCCGCTGGTGCGCCCGCGACCACGAAGCGGTGCTTGAGCCCGCGCGCGGTGAAGCGGCCGCTCCAGAACGCGCCCATCTCCACCGGGTGGTCGACCAGTTCGTCGTAGTCGGCGGCCTCGTAGCTGCCAAAGCCGTGCCGGTCCACGCGCAGCGGTGCCATTGCAGTGGCCAGCTGCCAGCCGGGCAGCCCGCGTGGCCTGCGCACGGTCAGGCGCTGCGCTTGCTGCTCCTGACCCTGCACGCGCAGCAGCAGGCTGGTCCCGTTGAAGAAGCCGCGCTGCGTATCGAGCCAGGCCGCCCGCACCGACGCGTCGAACGCGTAGACCTCGTAGCGCAGGGTCAGCGGCTGCTGCGGGTTGGCGCGGATGCGCCAGCTGCTTTTGTCCAGCTGCTGCACGGGCAGCGCCTGGCCTGCCTGCTCCGCCTGCAGGTGGTCCAGGTGGCGCGCAAACTCGCGGATCAGGTAGCTGCCCGGTATCCACGCCGGGAGCGAGACCTGTTGCTCTGCCTGCGGATGGGCAATGCGCAGCGTGACCGCGTAGCGATGCCGCGCGGCGCTGGCCACCGCAACCTCGTACTGAACCGCCGGCATGCGAGACATCAGCGCTGGCCCAGCAGTTCCTCTATCTGCGCGGTATCGATGGCGCCGGGGACGCGGTGACCGTCTTCAAAGATCAGCGTGGGCGTGCCGGTGATCCCGTGCTCGCGCGCGAACGCCAGGTTGGCCTTGAGCGCGTCGGTGTTGCACTGGCCGGTGCCCTTGGGCTTGACGTCGTCGATCATCCAGTCGGTCCATGCCTGGGCCCGGTCGTCGCTGCACCAGATCTGCTCGGCCTTCCTGACCGAATCCTGCCCGAGGATGGGAATCAGGAAGACGTGCACGGTCACGTCGTCGACCATGGACAGGTCTTTTTCAAAGCGCTTGCAATACGGGCAGTTGGGGTCTTCAAAGGCGGCCAACTGGCGCGTGCCCTCGCCATAGACCAGCGTGAAGGCGTTGTCCAGGTCGAGCGCGTCAAAGGCAATGGCGTTGAGCGCGTCACGCCGCTCCTGCGTCAGGTTTTTCTGCGCGCGCGTGTCGAACAGCTGGCCCTGGATCAGGTAGTTGCCCTCGGCGTCGGTGTACAGCACCTCCTTGCCCACGCGCACCTCGTACAGGCCGTCCATGGGCGTGGCGCGCACTTCATCGATGGACTGCAGCATGGGGACACGCTCGGCCAGGTTTTTCCGGATGGTGTCTTCCTGCGCGCCAGCCAGAAGCGGCACAAGAAGGGCAAGCGCAAGCAGGCTGCGGCGCAGCAGAAGGGCAGGATAGGGGATCAAGTTGACTCCGCAGAACAAGGGAAGTGGAAGGGGATGGCTGCGTCGCCCGCAGGCCCCGAGGACCGCGGGCCTGTCGGTTGCAGCAGGGCGGACATGCGTGGCCGTGGCCGCAGCGGTTGCGGCGCGCCGAACAGGGACGTCAAGGCCGGGCGTCTCCCATGGCCAGCCGTGCCACGCGGTGCTTGAGCGGACCGCTGTAGTCAAACAGCGTCATGCCCCGGTTGCGCAGCGCAGCGGCCAGCGGCGCCGGGTGCGTGAACAGTTGCTGCAGCCCGTCGGTGGCCCAGCGCATGCGCTGCCAGTCGCCCTGGCGCGCGCGGGCGTAGCGGCGCAGCAGCCGGCGGTCGTGCAGAGGGCGCCAGTCTTCGCGCGCCGCCAGCACCGCGGCCAGCTCGGCCACGTCGCCCAGGCCCGTGTTCAGGCCCTGCCCGGCCAGCGGGTGCATGGCGTGGGCGGCATCGCCGGCCAGTGCAAAGCTCTGGTTCGGCGCGCCGGGCATGGCGCCGACCCAGCGGGTGGCCTGGCCAACGATGAGTGGCCAGCTGCCGCGGGCGCCCCGGACTTCAAGCGCGCCCAGCGCGCCGCCGCTGAGCTCGTGCAAATGGGCCGCCAGCTCGGCGTCGGTCCAGCCCGCCGCGGCGCGTGCCTGCGCAGGCCGTGCGGCCCAGACCACCGCCACCTCATGGCCGGCGGGGCCGGCCAGCGGCAGGAAGGCCAGGATCTCTCCATCCAGCGTGAACCACTGGCGCGCCACCTGTCCATGCGACTGCTCGCAGTCGAGCCGGGTTGCCACGGCGTGCTGGTTGTACGCGATGCTTTCAAATTCCACGCCCAGCTCGGCGCGGGTGCGGCTGGCGCGGCCTTCACAGATGACGGTCAGCGGCGCGGGCACGGGCGCGTCCACCGTTTCCAGTGCGCCCTGGTAGCTGCAGGCTTCGGCCAGCCGCTGCTCCAGCGCCGGCACGTCGACGATCCAGTTCAGCGCCTGCACCTTGAGCCGGTCGGCGTCAAAGTGGACGACGCCGCGGCGGTCGCCGTAGATGACCATGGACCGGACCGGCGTTGCGTCGGCTTCCGGCAGCCAGCAGCGCAGGTCGGCCAGCAGCTGCTGGTTCTGGGGGCTGATCGCATAAGCGCGCACGTCGGCGTCGCGGCGCGTGTACTGCGCTGGCGCGACCAGCGCAACGCGCAGGCCCTGCCGTGCCAGCAGCAGGGCCAGCGTGCGGCCCACGATGCCGGCGCCGCGGATGCAAACGTCATGCGGGGCTGCCATGCGGGCATTGTAAGCAATGGGGTGCGACCCGATCGGGGCCAGGCGCGGGGCGCAGCCCGTAAAATAAGCGCCTCCCCACCGAATTTCCAGCCTTTTTTCTGCCATGAGCCTGCAATGCGGCATCGTGGGCCTGCCCAACGTGGGCAAGTCCACGCTCTTCAATGCCCTCACCAAGGCGCAGATTGCCGCCGAGAACTATCCCTTTTGCACCATAGAGCCCAACACGGGCATCGTGGAGGTGCCGGACCCGCGCCTGCGGCAGCTGGCAGACATCGCCAACCCGAACCGCGTCGTCCCGGCCATCGTCGAGTTTGTCGACATTGCCGGGCTTGTTGCCGGCGCCAGCCAGGGCGAGGGGCTGGGCAACCAGTTTTTGGCGCACATCCGCGAGACCGACGCCATCATCAACGTGGTACGTTGCTTTGACGACCCGAACGTGGTGCACGTGGCCGGCAAGGTCGATCCGGTGGCCGACGTCGAAGTCATACAGACCGAGCTCTGCCTGGCGGACCTGGCCACCGTGGAGAAGGCGCAGCAGCGCCATGCCAAGGCGGCCAGGAGCGGCAACGACAAGGAGGCGGCGGCCATGCTGGGGCTGCTCGAGCCGGTGCGCGAGGCGCTGGATGCGGGGCGCCCGGTGCGCACGCTGGCGCTGGACGACGAGCAACAGGCGCGGCTCAGGCCGCTGTGCCTGATCACCGCCAAGCCGGCCATGTTTGTCGCCAACGTGGACGAGGACGGTTTTGAGGGCAACCCGCTGCTTGAGCAGCTGCGGGCGTACGCAGCCGGCCAGCAGGCACCGGTGGTCGCCATATGCGCCAAGCTCGAAGCCGACATGGCCGACATGAGCGACGCCGAGAAGGCGCTGTTCCTGGATGAAATCGGGCAGAGCGAGCCGGGCCTGGACCGGCTCATCCGCGCCGCCTACCAGTTGCTGGGACTGCAGACCTACTTCACGGTGGGCGTCAAGGAGGTGCGTGCCTGGACGGTTCCCGTCGGTGCCACCGCGCCGCGGGCAGCGGGTGTCATCCACGGTGACTTTGAACGCGGGTTCATCCGCGCGCAGACCATCGCCTTTGACGACTTCATCCGGTACCGCGGCGAGCAGGGCGCCAGGGACGCCGGAAAGATGCGCGCCGAAGGCAAGGACTACGTGGTCCGCGACGGCGACGTGATGGAATTCCTGTTCAATGTCTGACACGCCGGAGGCCCATGGCCTCGGGCAACGCGGGAGGGTGGATCCGGCGCTGCGCCGCTGGAAGCTCCTGTTCCGCGCCTGGCTGCTGCTGACGCTCGTCCTGCTGCTGTCCTCCGGCGACATGCTCCGTCAAATGCAGCTGCGATTGCTGTTCTGGCTGCCATTGGACCGCATGTCCGATGAGATCTTCGGGCTGGGCCTTGCGGACAAGGCGGTGCACCTGTTTCTGTTTGCCGTCATGGGCGCGCTGGCCACCCGCGTCTGGTGGGGCCGCGCCGCCTATCCCAGGATCATGCTGGCCCTGGTGCTGCTTGGCGCAGGCACGGAAATCGCCCAGTACTTCATCCCGGGCCGCGGCGCCAGCATCGGCGATTTTGCTGTCGACAGCCTGGGTTTGCTGCTGGGGTTCTGGTTCACGCGCCGCTACTGGCTGCGCGCGCTTGCCGCAGCGTAGTTGCTGCATTTCCAGACAAAATGACGGGTCAAAGCCAAGTCAAGAGAGTGTGCGAGTCGTACGCGGCCGGCGCCAAAGCCAGAGTTTGGTGTGTGGCCGGCGCGTTCGATGCGCATGGGACGGCTGCATGAGTGCGCTGGCGCGGATCAACCACGCCTGGTTCTTGTTGCTCAACGGCGGCGCCGAGACTTCGGCCGCGCAGGTGACTGCCGCGACCGTTGTGGCCAACGGCCTCATCTACCTGATTCCCTTGCTGATGGTGGCGTACTGGCTGCAGGGGGGCCACGCGCGGCGCAGCACGGCGATCAAGGCCTGCCTCGTTGCCGGTGTCGGGCTGGCGCTCAACCAGGCCATAGGGCTGGGCTGGCCGCAACCGCGGCCATTCGCGATCGGGCTGGGGCATGTCTGGATGGACCACACCGCCAATTTTTCTTTTCCAAGCAACCACATGGTCGTCCTTGCCGGCGTCGGCCTGACGCTGCTGCTGGACGGCCATCGCCTGTGGGGCATGCTGATCTTGCTGATTGCCGCCTGCGTTGGCTGGGCCCGCATCTTCCTGGGCGTGCACTTTCCGTTCGATATACTGGGCGCCGTTGCGGTGGCGGCGCTTTCCTGCGCACTGGTTGCCCCGCTTTGGCGCCAGGCCGGGGGCCGGCTGACCGGCGCGCTCGAGCGCCTTTATGCCCGGATGTTGCTGCAGGCGATCAGGAGGAACTGGTTTCCCGGGCTACTGGGGCGGCTGCTCTTGCGCGTGGCGCCGGACCGCTTCGCCAGCGCGGACCGCAGCTGAGGCGCAGGACCGCTGTCGTGCATGCGTCCCTGCTCCCGGGGGGCGCGGGTTGCGCGTGTCAGTACGAGTACACGCCCTGGCCGGTCTTGCGCCCCAGGCGCCCGGCAGCCACATACTCGCGCATCAGCGGGCAGGGACGGTACTTGCTGTCACCAAACTGCTCCAGGAAGACTTCCATCACGGCCAGGCACACGTCGATGCCTATCATGTCGGCCAGCGCCAGCGGGCCTATGGGGTGGTTGCAGCCCAGCCGCATGCCGGCGTCGATGTCTTCAGGCGTTGCCAGGCCTTCGGCCAGCACGTAGAAGGCTTCGTTGATCATGGGCACCAGGATGCGGTTGACGACAAAGCCTGGTGCGTTCTTGACCGTGATCGGCGTCTTGCCCAGCTTCCTGGCCAGCTCGGTCACCGCTTTGTGCGTCGCATCGGAGGTCTGCAGGCCGCGGATGATCTCCACCAGCTTCATGACCGGAACCGGGTTGAAGAAATGCATGCCCACGAAGCGCTCGGCACGCTGCGTCTTGGCGGCCAGCTGCGTGATCGAGATGGACGAGGTGTTGCTTGCCAGCAGCACGTCCGGCGCAAGCAGCTCGTCCAGCCCCTGCATGATCTTGTTCTTGAGCTTGTGGTCCTCGGTGGCGGCCTCGATGACCAGGTCGGTGCCCTTCAGGTCCTCGTAGCGGGTCGAGCCGGTGATGCGGCCGAGCGCAGCCTGCTTGTCTGCCTCGCTGATCCTCTCTCTCGCCACGAGCCGGTCCAGGCTCTTTTCTATGCTCCTGAGCCCGCGGTCCACTGCGTCTTGCGCGACGTCGACCATGACCGCCGGGATGCCCGATACTGCGCAGGCCTGCGCAATGCCGCTGCCCATGGTGCCGGCACCGACGATGCCTACGGTTTCAATGTTCATCGTTGATTTCCTGATTGATGCGTGAAGCTGCCGATGTTAACCGCTGGATTGCGTTATAAATGGGCCGACGGCAAGGCCGCCACGGCACCGCTGCGCCCGGACGCGCAGGGTGCCGCTGGACCGGCCCCGCCCGTCCAGCGGCCCGCCCTGCGCCGCGCCAGACAAGGATTCCCCATGACTGATTTTGTTTTTGCCCCGCCGGCCACGACCAGCCTGTCCGTCCGCGACAGCGTGCAGCGCTTTGCCGTGCGCCGCATCTTTTGCATAGGCCGCAACTACGCGGCGCACGTGCGCGAGATGGGCGGCGACCCCGGGCGCCAGCCGCCGGTCTTCTTCAACAAGGCGGCGTGGCACGTGCTGCACGGCGGCGCCACCATGCCATACCCGCCGCAAACCAGCGATTTCCACCATGAAGTCGAGCTGGTTGCCGCCATTGGCAAGTCGGCGTTCCGGATCCGACCCGGGCAGGCCAACGACTGCATCTGGGGCTACTGCTGCGGGCTGGACATGACGCGGCGCGACCTGCAGGGCCTGGCCAAGACCGATGGCATGCCCTGGAGCCTGGCCAAGGACTTTGAAGGCGGCGCCGTGCTGGGCGAGCTGGCCCCGGCCGCAGACATCGGCCACCCTGCTGCCGGCGCGATCATGCTGACGGTCAACGGCGAGGAGCGTCAGCGGGCGGACCTGCGCGACATGATCTGGACCGTGCCCGAAATCGTGGCGCAGCTGTCGCAGCACTACCACCTGCAACCCGGTGATTTGGTCTATACCGGAACGCCCGAGGGCGTCGGGCCGGTGGATCCCGGGGACGTGCTGCAGGGCAGCGTGGAGGGGGTCGGCAGCGTCGAGCTCGTCCTGGGCGCGCCCGAATAATTGCGCAGCCCGATGACCGGCACGCAAGCGCAGCCTTCCTTGGCGCAGCGCATGGCAATGGCGCTGCGGCTGCTGCTGACCCGGTGCGCTGGTGCCGGCGCGCGCAGCCGGCTGGGACCGCTGACGCGCTGGGCGATCCGGCGTTTCATCAGGCGCTACGGCGTCGACATGAGCGAAGCGGCCGAGCCTGAGGTGGCGGCATACGCCACCTTCAACGACTTTTTTACGCGGGCGCTGGCGCCGGATGCGCGGTCGCTGGTGCCCATGGATGTGGCCGACTGGCTGTGCCCGGTAGACGGCGTGATCAGTCAGTTCGGCGCCATTGCCGGCGAGCAGATTTTCCAGGCCAAGGGACACAGCTACAGTACGACGGCGCTGCTGGCAGGCGATGCCGAGCTGGCAGCGCGGTTTGGCAACGGCCAGTTTGCAACGCTCTACCTCAGCCCCCGCGACTACCACCGCATCCACATGCCCTGCGCCGGGCGCCTGCTGCGCATGACCTACGTGCCCGGCGACCTGCGCTCGGTGAACCCGGCCACGGTGCAGCGCGTCCCGGGGCTTTTTGCGCGCAACGAGCGGCTGGTTTGCCTGTTCGAGACCCGGCACGGCCCGCTGGTGCTGGTGCTGGTGGGCGCGACCATCGTCGGCAGCATGGCAACCAGCTGGCATGGCGTCGTCAATCCGCCGCGGCCCGGTCGCATCCGCCGCCATGACTACGGCGACCAGCGCGTGATGCTGGCCCGTGGTGCCGAGATGGGGCGCTTTCTCCTGGGGTCCACCGTGGTGCTGCTGTGGCCGCACGCAACGCTGCGCTTCAACCCGGACTGGACGCCCGGCGCCGCGGTGCGCCTGGGGCAGGCGCTGGGCAGCGTGCAACGGGAATGAACGAACCTGATTGGCAGGCATTGCCAGCGCACCGGATGACGGATGATGACGGATGATCTCGGCCCATGAAGGTTTGGCGTCCAGCGAATAGGCCGTCCAGCGTCCAGCGTATGACGCTCAACGCTCAACGCTCAACGCTCAACGCTCAACGCTCAACGCTCAACGCTCAACGCTCAACGCTCAACGCTCAACGCTCAACGCTCAACCTCTTCATAGGTCATTCGTCATGCGCCTGAGTTTGCTGGGCATCGTTTTCAATCAGGCCAGCGATTTTGTGCAAAATGGCGGATTGATCTTGACACGGGGATATTCGATGAAGACAAACGGTGTTTTGCTGCGCGCCGTGCTGGGCGCGGCGCTGGCCTGCCTGCTTGGCCCGGGCGCTGCGCTGGCACAGGTCAGGGTGGGCGTGGTTTATTCGGCCACCGGGCCCACGTCGCTGGTGGGCATCCCGCAAAAGAATACCGTGCCGTTGCTGCCGAAAACGGTGGGCGACCTGGACGTGGAGTACATCGGCATCGACGACGCCAGCGACTCCACGGAAACCGTCAAGGTCGTGCGCAAGCTCATAGACGAGCAGAACGTGGACGCCATCATCGGCCCCACCGGCTCTCCCAACGCCATGGGCGCGATTGAATTCATTGCCGAGGCCGGCGTTCCCATGCTGGCGCCGGTGGGGACGGCAGCGGTCGTGCTGCCCATGGACGGGAAGAAGAAATGGGTGTTCAAGACCACGCAGAACACGGGAATCATTGCGCAGGTGCTGGTCGATCACATGGTGCAGACGGGCGTCAAGACGCTGGGCTTCATTGGTTTTGCCGATCCCTACGGCGACGACTGGCTGCAGGTGACCACCGACCTGCTGACCGACGCAGGCATCCAGCTGGTGGCGACGGAGCGCTACTCCCGCCAGGACACGGCGGTGCTCGGGCAGGCGCTGAAGCTGATTGGCGCCAACCCGGACGCGGTGCTGGTGGCGGGTACCGGCGGCGCAGCCGCGCTGCCGCAGATCACGCTGCGCGAGCGCGGCTACCAGGGCAAGATCTACCAGACGCACGGCGCGGCGCTACCGGCGTTCATCAAGCTGGGCGGCAGCCATGTGGAAGGCACCATCCTGGGTGGCAGCCTGATGCTGGTGCTGCCCGAGATAGCCGATGCCAACCCGGCCAAGCAGGTGGCGCAAGACTACATTGCGGCCTACGAGAAGCTGTATGGGGAGATGCCCGCGACCTTTGGCGCCAACGTCTACGACGCCGGGCTGCTGCTGCAAAATGCCATCCCCGAGGCTGCCGGCAAGGCCCGGCCGGGCACGCCCGAGTTCCGCGCCGCTTTGCGCGACGCGCTGGAGCAGACGCACGAGCTGGTGGGCACGCAGGGCGTATACAACATGAGCGCCGAAGACCACAGCGGCTTTGACGAACGCGGGCGCGAGCTCATCACCATCACCGACGGCGAGTTCCGCCTGCTCAGGTAAGCGCTGCCAGCGGCAGGCTGGACGCGGGTACCGGCCACGCGAGGCGTGATGCCGCGCGCTGCACGCGGCGCGGGTCATCGATGCCGGCCGCACACAACCGCAGGCAGCAGCAACATGCATACGGCGGACACTGCAACATCCGGGCGCGCCGCCTCGCGCGGCTGGATCCTGGCCGGGCTCATGTGCATGATGATGCTGGCGGCGATGGACACCACCATCGTCTCCACTGCCATCCCGCAGATCGTTGGCGACCTGGGCGGGCTGAGCCTGGTCAGCTGGGTTTTTTCGGTCTACGTGCTGGCGCAGACCGTGACCATCCCGGTCTACGGCAAGCTGGCCGACCTGTATGGCCGCAAGCCCGTGCTCATGGCCGGCACCATCATCTTCCTGCTGGGATCGGCCGCGTCGGCGGCGTCGTGGGACATGCTCACGCTCATCGTCTTCCGCGGCCTGCAGGGGCTGGGGGCGGGCGCCATCATGGCCACGGTCAACACGCTGGCCGGCGATTTGTATTCGGTGCGCGAGCGGGGCGCTGTGCAGGGCTGGCTCTCCAGTGTCTGGGGCGTGGCCGCGATTGCCGGGCCCTTGCTGGGCGGTGCGTTTGCCGACTACGCCTCCTGGCGCTGGATCTTCCTGGTCAACGTACCGGTGGGGCTGGCCGCGATGGCGCTCATTGGCGTCTTCCTGCATGAACGGGTCAACGGCCGCACGCACCGCATCGACTATGCCGGATCGCTGCTGGTGTTCCTGGCGCTGACCGTATTCATCTTTGGCCTCATGGAGGGCGGCAGCCGCTGGCCCTGGATGTCGTGGCAGACGGCACTGGTCTGCCTGCTGACCGCGCTGCTCGTCGTTGCGTTGCTGTGGGTGGAGCGGCGCGCAGCCGAGCCCATCCTGCCCGGCTGGCTCTGGCGCCGGCGCGAGTTGCTGGGCGCCAACCTGGGCACGCTGGGGTTGGGCCTGGTCATGATGGCGACCAGCGTCTACCTGCCCACGTTCCTGCAGTCGGTGCACGGCCTGGGCGCCATTGCCGCGGGTCTCGTGCTGGCGTGCATCAGCATGGGCTGGCCCGTGGCGTCGTCGCTGTCCGGCCGGCTGTACATGCGTTTCGGGTTTCGTGACACGGCGGTGCTGGGCGCCGTGCTCATGCTGCTGGCTGCGCTCGCCTTCCTCCTCATGCCGCAGCCGCGCCAGGTCTGGTGGGTGGTACTGGACCAGGTTGCGCTTGGGGCCGGCTTTGGTCTGCTGTCCACGCCGCTGCTGGTGGGCCAGCAGGGCGTGGTCGGCTGGGACCAGCGCGGCGTGGTCACCGGCTCCAACATGTTTTCACGCTACCTGGGCCAGAGCCTGGGAGCGGCCCTGTTTGGCGCCATCTTCAACGGCTCCATTGCCGCACAGCTTGCGGCGGCGCCGCAGGCGCTGCAGGCGCAGTTGCCACATTCGGTCGATACCCTGCTGCACGCGCTGCAGGACCCGGCCACCAGCGCGGCGCTCGGGGCGTACCTGCGCGGGGCCGTGGCCGCCGCCACCGACGACCTGTACGTGGGCATGGCCGCGGGCTCCATCGTCATCGTGCTGCTGCTGTTCATCGCGCCGCGGCGCTTTCCGCTGGTTGACGACGCAGCAGGTTGAGCGCAGCCTGCGTCATGGCGTGGCGCCAGTTGTGCGCAGTTTCTTCATTCGCGCACCGGGCACCAAGTGTTTTGATACGCTTGTTGACAAATAACCACAATGGGCTAAGCTCGACCGCACACATCCATCAAAAAGTTCCAGGAGAGTTGGCTATGTTCAGAGCTCTGACGCGTTTTTCCGTGCGTCTGGTCGAGCGCTACCTGCCCGACCCCTACATCTTTGTCATCCTGCTGACGCTGATCGCTGCGGCGGCGGCCATGGGAATACAGCAACAGAACCCCATGGACGTCGTCCTCATGTGGGGCAACGGGTTCTGGGGCCTGCTGACCTTTGCGATGCAGATGGTGCTGGTGCTGGTGACCGGGTACATGCTGGCGCTGACGCCGGCGGTGCGCCGCATCCTGGCGGCCATCGCAACCCGCGCGCATACGGCATCTCAGGCCATCATCATCGTCACGCTGGTGGCGCTGGTGGCCAGCTGGATCAACTGGGGCTTCGGGCTGGTCGTTGGTGCCATCTTTGCCAGGGAGGTGGCGCGCCGGGTCAAGGTGGACTATCGGCTGCTGATTGCCAGCGCGTATTCCGGCTTCCTGGTCTGGCACGGCGGTCTGGCCGGCTCGGTGCCGCTGACCATCGCGACCGAGGGGCACTTCACCGCCGACAAGATAGGCGTGATCTCCACCTCGCAGACGATCTTTGCTTTCTTCAACCTGGCGCTGGTCATCGTCATGTTCATCGCGGTCCCGCTGGTGAACCGGCTCATGATGCCGCGCGCCGAGGAGAGCGTGTACGTCGACCCCAAGCTGCTCGAGGAAGAAGCGAGCGAGCAGGCGCCGGTCGAGACACCGGCCGACAGGCTGGAGCAGAGCATCATCCTCACCGGTCTCATAGGCATAGGCGGGCTGGCCTACCTGTTCCACTACTACGTGATCCAGCGCGGCGGCATCAACCTGAACGTGGTCAACTTCACGTTCCTGTTCCTGTCCATCATCCTGCATGGGCGGCCGAGGAACCTGCTCAATGCGCTGGAGGAGGCGATCAAGGGCACCGGCGGCATCGTGCTGCAGTTCCCGTTCTACGCCGGCATCATGGCGATCATGATCGACTCGGGGCTGGCCGCGACCATTTCGGCGTGGCTGACCTCTTTTGCCACGGCAACGACGCTGCCATTCTGGACCTTCCTCAGCGCCGGGCTGGTCAACATCTTCGTCCCCTCCGGTGGCGGCCAGTGGGCGGTGCAGGCACCGGTGGTCATAGAGGCCACCCAGGCGCTGGGCGCCGACATGGCGCGAACGGCCATGGCCGTGGCCTGGGGCGACGCCTGGACCAACATGATCCAGCCGTTCTGGGCGCTGCCGGCGCTGGCCATTGCCGGCCTGCGCGCCAAGGACATCATGGGTTACTGCCTGATCCAGCTCATCGTCTCGGGCGTGCTGATTTCCATAGGGCTGACGTTCTTCTGACGGTCAGGCCGCCGGCTACTGGAACGCCACTTCGGCAAAGCTGCGCAGCTTGCGGCTGTGCAGCTCGTCCAGGCCGTTTTCACGCACGTGCTCCAGCGCCCGGATTCCGATCTGCAGGTGCTGCGCCACCCGCTGGCGGTAAAAGTGGCTGGCCATGCCGGGCAGCTTGATGTCGCCGTGCAGCGGCTTGTCGCTCACGCACAGCAGCGTGCCGTAGGGCACCCGGAAGCGAAAGCCGTTGGCGGCAATGGTGGCGCTTTCCATGTCCAGCGCAATGGCGCGCGACTGCGACAGCCGCCGCTCGGTGCGGCTGCCGCCGCGCAGCTCCCAGTTGCGGTTGTCGGTGGTGGCCACGGTGCCGGTTCGCAGCACGCGCTTGAGCGCATTGCCCTGCAGCTGCGTGACCTCGGCCACGGCCTGCTGCAGGGCAATCTGGATTTCTGCCAGTGCGGGCAGCGGCACGGCCAGTGGCAGGTCCTCGTCGAGCACATGGTCGTTGCGCACGTAGGCGTGCGCCAGCACATAGTCGCCCAGCCGCTGGCTGTTGCGCAGGCCCGCGCAGTGGCCCACCAGCAGCCAGGCGTGCGGGCGCAGCACCGCCACGTGGTCGGTGATGGTCTTGGCGTTGCTCGGGCCCACCCCGATGTTGATGAGCGTGATGCCGCTGCGATCCGGACGCTTGAGGTGGTACGCCGGCATCTGCGGCATGCGGTCCGGCGGCGCGCCGGCAGGATGGCTGCCTGCCGGTGTCGCACCCGTGCGCAGCATGGTCCGGTTGCCGGGCTCGACAAACGCCGTGTAGCTGCTGCCGGCATTGCCCATTTGCGTGCGGGCGAATTCAATGAATTCGTCCACATAGAAACCGTAGTTGGTGAACAGCACGAAATTCTGGAAGTGCTCGCAGGACGTGCCCGTGTAATGCCGCAGGCGGTACACTGAATAATCCACGCGCGGTGCCGTGAACAGCGACAGCGGCGCCGGTCGGCCCGGTGCAGGAACGTGCGTGCCATTGGCGATGGCATCGTCCATGGCGTGCAGGTCGGGCAGGTCGAAGACGTCGGTCAGGGCGCTTCGCTGCCAGTCCGTCATCTGGCTTTCAAACGATTCTTCCTCGTCAAAGCAGAATGGCAGCGCAATGGGTTCGTGGCTGAGGCCCACATGCAGCGGCACGCCGTGGTTGTTCAGCAGCAGCCTGAACTGCTCGCGGTAGTATTTGCCGTAGAGGACGGGCTGCGTCAGTGTCGTCTCGAAGCTGCCCGCGTGCGCGACAAAGCCATAGGTCAGCGTACCGTGGCGCTCGGGCTGGCTGCGCAGCGTGTTGATGCGGACAAACGGGTAGCAGGCACGCACCGGCTCCGGTGGCTGGTCTGGCGATTCGGGGTGATGCAGGAAGTCCTGGAACTGGTTGCGCAGGCGGGTGCACTGGTCCTGGTAGATTTTTGTTGCATACGCCAGCGCAGCCTGGGCATCGGTAAAGCTGCGGGTGGTGTCGGGCGAGTGGGGCATGGCAAGCGCGGATCCGGAAAGACGATGTCAATGACGATGGCGTCGATGTTAAGCCACCGTCCCCTCCGCCTGCCGCGCTCAGCCGGCCTGGTACAGGTTGTACGGGATCCAGGTGACGATGTCCGGGAGCAGGTAGATCAGCACCACGCTGGCCAGCATGATGAGGATGAACGGCCAGACGCCGCGAACGATGGTGCCCAGCCGGGTACCGGCGACCGCCTGGATGACAAACAAGTTGAGCCCCACCGGCGGCGTGATCAGCGCCATCTCTATGAGGATGACGAAGTAGATGCCGAACCAGATGGGGTCTATGGCCATGCCCAGCACCGAGGGAAACAGGATGGGCACCATGATGAGCAGCATGGACATGCTCTCCAGGAACAGGCCCATGACCAGCAGCACGCCAGTGACCAGCAAGAGGAAACCGTTGACGGTGGCAATGTGCGTGGCCACGTAGCTGGAGAGCATGGCCGGGACCTGGTACAGCGTGATGGCCTTGCCAAAGATGTCGGCGCCTATGATGATCAGGAAGATCGCCACCGTGGTCTTGAGCGTGTCGGCCACGGCCACGTAGAACGCGCTGGCGCTCAGCGTGCGCAGGATGAATGCGGTCAGCACGAACGATGCAAACGCGCCCACCGCGGCCGCTTCGGTGGGCGTGAACACGCCCAGGTAGATGCCGCCAATGATGATGACCGCGATGGCAAGGGTGGGCAGCGCGCGCAGCGACGCCGCCCACTTTTCCTTCTGGGTGGGTTTGGCGTCGACGTTCCTGAGGTTGTTCAGCCTGGCGTGGACGACCGTGTAGATGCCAAAGAGCAGCATGAGCAGGATGCCCGGGCCCACGCCGGCCATGAAGAGCTTGCCTATGCTCTCGTCGGTGATCACGCCGTAGACGATGAGCGGGATGGATGGCGGGATGAGGATGCCCAGCGTTCCGCCCGCTGCCAGCAGCCCCAGCGTGAAATGCCGGCTGTAGCCGCGGCTGATCATCTCGGGGATCGCCACCGTCCCCACCGTGGCGGCCGTAGCCACCGAACTGCCTGAAATTGCCGAGAAAATGCCGCAGGAGACCAGCGCGGACAGGCCCAGGCCGCCGGGCAGGTGGCCGGCCCACTTGTGCACGGCGTCAAACAGGTCCTTGCCCACGTCGCCCTTGAGCAGGAAATTGGACATGAGCAGGAACAGCGGCACCGACAGCAGGACAAAGTTGTCCAGCGCGCCGTGCAGGTTCTGCGCGATCATCACCAGCGGCAGATCGCGGAAATAGAGCAGCGCGGTGCCCAGGCCGGCCAGCGAAAACGCCACCGGGATACCCAGGAACAGCAGACCAAGCAGGGTCAGGCCAATGATCAGGAGCAGCGTCACGGGCGTGGGTGAACAGGGTGGCCGGGTCAGGATGCGGCGGGCGCGTCCAGCTCGTTGCTGGGCGAGTACGCGGGCGGGCCGTCAACCAGCAGCCGCAGCATCTCGGCCAGCGATTGCAGCGCGAGCAGCGCAAAGCCGATGACTACCGGCAGCTCGGAGATCCAGTTGGGCAGCGCCAGCACCGTGGGCTCGCGCCGGCCCAGCCGGATGGAGTCGGCCAGCACGCTCCAGCCCTTGGCTATGGCGATCAGCGAGAAAGCCAGGATGATGAGCAGCGCCAGCGCCTCGAGCACGGTCTTCAACCAGCGCGGCGCAATCCCCAGCACAGCGGTGATGCGGATCATCTTGCGGTCGCGCAGCACCAGCGCCATGGCCAGGTAGCCAAACCAGATCTGCAGCGTGACCGAGATGTCCTGCGTCCAGTGCGTGGGCGCGTGGAAAAAATAACGCGCCACCGCTTCGTAGGTGAGCGCGCACATGACGAACACGATCATGGCGATGCCCAGCACGCCGCAGGCGCCGGAGAGGCGATCTGCCCACAGCAGGAACAGGCTGCGTGCGCCGCGCTCGGGGCTCATGGCTGCCGTGCCTGGGCTCGTGGCGTCGTCAGTACAGCTTCCTGACTTCGTCGATCAGCTTCTGGCCCACCGGGCCGGACTCCTTGATGTACGCATCTATGGCGGGCGCTGCGGCGTCCTGCCAGGCCTTGATCTGCGCGTCGTCCAGGTGCGTGATCTGCATCGAGGTGTTCTCGGCCAGCCACTCCTCGGCCTCTATGTTCTGGTCGTGGGTCTCGGCGCGCATCTTGTCTTCTGCCGCCTGCGCCGCCTCGGACATCCACTGCTTTTCATCGTCCGACAGCGAATCCCAGAGCTTGTCGTTGATCACCATCAGGAATTCAACCTGCGCGTGGTTGGTGATGGTCATGTAGTTCATCACCTCGTACAGCTTGCGCGACTTGGTCGCGGTGGTACCGGTCATGCCGATGTCCACGGTGCCGCGCTGGTACGCGATGAACTGCTCGGAGCCGCCGATCTTGACCGGCACCGCGCCCACGGCCTCGATGAAGTCCGCCGAGGGCTTGCCCAGCACGCGCACCTTCTTGCCCTTCATGTCAGCGGGCAAGACAACGGGCGCCTTCTTGGCAATCAGCTGGATGGGCCCGTAGTCCTGCCACCACAGCACGCGCGTGCCGGTGGAGCGGATCAGCTCGTCCAGCTCCTGGCGCACCGGGCTGTCGGGCGCGGCGGCCCTGGCCAGCACGTCGTAGTCCGGGAACAGGAAAGCCACCGAGAACAGGCCGGCTGCCGGCAGCGTGCCGGCGTACTCGTCCACCAGCACCATGCCCATGTCCACCGCGCCGGAAGACACCGCCTGCGGGATCTCGCTGCCCTTGAACAGCTGCGCCGACTCGTAGATCTCGACCTGGATCTCATTGTTGGACAGCTTTTGCACCTGATCCTTGAAATAGGCCACGTTCTCGCCCAGCGGGTGGTTCAGGCCCAGTTGCATGCTGATCTTGATGGTGCGGGCAGCCTGGGCCGGCAACGCGGTGGCAAACAGGGCCGTTGTGACCAGGGCCAGGCCCACGGCGCGCAGGGAACAGAAAAATGGTCTCACGGCGTATCTCCGGTTTTCATTGGATTGGGGCGCGCTCGCGGCGCGCCGGCCGTTGCCAGCGAGCGCGGGCGTGTGCAGACGCCGAGTTTACTATTGGCCGGAGACCGCGCGCGAGCGAGGGGCAAGCATGCGGCCAGACCGCCAAAGCGTTGCTGCAACGCGGGGCGTCGGTCGGGCGGTATGCTTTCATGCTTCACCGGCAGTCTTTGGGAAAGCAACACATGCAGGAGCCAGATTCAGTGAGACCCAGCGGCATATCGGCCCGCGCCAAGCGGCGTCGGCTCAAGGACAGGCTGGCCGCGCCCGAGCTCGTCGTTGCGCCGGGCATCTTCGACATGATCTCCGCGCGCATTGCCGATCGCCTGGATTTTGACGTGCTGTACATGACCGGCTACGGCACCGTCGCGTCCCACCTCGGATTGCCGGACGCGGGCCTGGCCACCTACACCGACATGCGTTCGCGCGCGCAGGCCTTTGCCCAGGGCGTGGACACGCCGGTCATTGCCGATGGCGACACCGGTTATGGTGGCCTGCTCAACGTCGCGCACACCGTGCGCGGCTACGAAGCGGCCGGCGTTGCCGGCATCCAGCTTGAAGACCAGGAATTCCCCAAGAAGTGTGGCCATACGCGGGGCCGTCGCGTCATCCCGCTGCAGGACATGGTCGACAAGGTTCGCGTTGCCACACAAGCGCGGGAGAACGATGATTTCCTCATCGTTGCGCGTACCGACGCACGCTCTTCCCTGGGGCTGGAAGAGGCCCTGCGCCGCGCCGAAGCGTACGCCGAAGCCGGCGCGGACCTGCTCTTTGTCGAATCGCCCGAGACCGAGGACGAGCTGCAGCAGATTGCCGCGCGCCTGGCGCCGCACGTTCCCGTGCTCGTCAACAACGTCGAAGGTGGTCGCACGCCCATCCTATCTCGTGCAGCACTGCAGCAGATGGGGTTCAGGCTGGCCATCTACCCCGTCACCGGCTTTCTCGCAGCCGGCAAGGCGCTGCAAGCAGCCTACGCCGCGCTCAGACAGCAGGAGATGCCTGCCGACCTGGCTGGAAGGCTCTACGACTTTGACGCGTTCAACCAGCTCATGGGGTTTGAGCGGGTTTGGGCATTTGAAGAAGCGCACGCCCGGCGGGGTGACCGGGCGGACTGAATCTGCCGGATGGCCTGTGCGTTGCGCAACGCAGCCATTGCGCATCATGCGGGGAGGTCTTGTGTGCCGTGTCTGGCCGTGCAAGGGATTCACTGTCCCGTGCGAGTGCCGCACAGGCTTGCCGTCTGCGGGCTGAACACATGCGGGCATTGGTTCCAGTCTGGAATCGGTGTTGTTCCAATAACGGCAGGCACTTGCCGCAATGAATGCGCGGCCTGTGTATCCAACGAGAGCAGGCAGTCGCAGCGTTGATTGCCTCAGAGCCAAGTTCATTGCAAATGGAAAGCACACCATGACAAGGTTCAAGACAACCACCCTGACCGCAGCGACCGCAGCCCTTCTTTTCACCGGCAGCGCCTTCGCGAGCACCACGCTTGCAGCGCCCGCCGCAGGTAACGCGCCGTACTTTGACAGCGCGGTAGTCAGCGGCCAGCTGCAGCGCGGCGCAGTGGAGGCGCAAGCGGCTGCACATCATCCCGCTGCCGGAGAGTCCAGCATGCGAGCGCAAGGGCAACCGGCTGACAGCGCGGTAGCCAGCGGCCAACTGCAGCGCAGTGCAGTGGAAGCACAAGCGGCTGCACATCATCCCGCTGCTGGACAGTTCAGCGCGCGGGCGCAAGCGCAACCAGCCGCTTAGAAGCGGGCGCATGCACGGGTTCGGCACAAGACGCCTTGTATCCCTGCCGCGAGAGAAGCCGGTTCATACAAAGCGGCCTGCAAGCCAGGCAGTCGCGTTCACTGGAAAAGCGCCATCGGGCCCACCACCGATGGCGCTTTTTGGTCGGGCTTTGATCCAGCTTGTGCCTGGCGGAAGCGATGGTGCGCGACGTGCCGCGCAGGTAAGATGCGACGTATTGCGCGCTTCATGCGCTGGCGCGCCAGCTTGGGTGCGTTGTGGAGGGCACATGAAGGCAGCCTGGAGTTGCCCCGATTTCGCGGACACCTTAACCTTGTGGATAAAGGAGTCCAACCATGGGAAGAACGAGAACGCCGTATCCGGCAGAATTTCGCCAGCAGATCGTGGAACTGGCGCGCACCGGCAA
>Ga0265293_10005600_pt1 | contig 20829 bp, 19 predicted proteins | sample Munlanlewell138R_FD_192505 | JGI IMG/M metagenome (GOLD analysis project Ga0265293, IMG submission 192505) | Leachate microbial communities from a municipal landfill in Southern Ontario, Canada - Leachate well 138R | ecosystem: Engineered > Solid waste > Landfill > Unclassified | place: Canada... | reverse complement strand
CTCAGTTGTCAGCCTCTGGCAACTGGGGTAGACTAGGACAACCTCAGGAGGGAATGTGGCGGATATTTACGTAACTGGACATCGAAACCCCGATATGGACAGCATCTGTGCTGCCTATGGCTATGCATACTTGAAGAACAGGACCGACCCGAACAATACCTACCACGCCATACGATGTGGGAACCTCAATGAGGCCACACGTGCCCAATTTGACCGTCTTGGTCTTCCCGCTCCTCCCTTCGTACGTGATGTGCGAACCAAGGTGGAGAGTGTGATCAGGACATCGCCGGTCACCGTCGATGTCAGTGACCCGATCTTCACGCTGGTCTCATTCTACAATACAGCGAGCCTGAACACCGTCGTACCGGTCATGGAGGAGGGCGAATACCGCGCCCTGCTCTCCATCGATGATGTCAGCGCATTCATCCTCAAGGAGAACAGCACCAGCCGACCCAGCTACCACTTTGTCATGGACAACCTGCCCAAGGTCCTCTCTGGATCATTTCTCAAACGCGGGAAGGCCGATGTTTTTGAAGCTCCGATCATGATCGGGGCGAGCCGGTATGTCGGCTTCTGCCGCCAAATGGGAGCGTTGGGGGAGATCAAGCCGATTCTGGTGGTCGGCGACCGGGAGAATCACATCAAGAAAGCCATCGAGATGCAGATTCCGGCGATGATTCTCACCGGCATCGATGGGAAGATCACCAGCTCAGTCGACTGGGACGTGTATCAGGGGACCGTCTTTGTCTCAAGCTTCGACACCGCCGAGACCTTCCGCCTCCTGCGCCTCTGTGTACCGGTGGGGATGCTGATCGGCAAGGATGTACCCCATATCGAGGCCGATCGGCTCTTCGATGAGGCGCGCGACATCCTCACCGACCTCGATCTGCGATCACTTCCCATCTTCGAGGAAGGGGCTTTCAAGGGCTTTGTGACCCGATCCTCCTTCCTCAACAAACCGCGCACCAAGCTCATCATGGTCGACCACAACGAGAGTGAGCAGAGTGTGGAGGGCATCGAGGAGGCGGAGGTGGTGGAGATCATCGACCACCACCGCCTGGGCGCCGACCGCACCCGCGAGCCGATCTTCATCTACTGTGAGCCGCTGGGCTCCACGTGCACCATCGTCTACAAACTCTTCGTGCAGAATGGGGTGGAGATTCCCAAGCAATTGGCGCGGGTGTTACTCAGCGGAATCCTCAGTGATACGATCATCCTCAAGAGCCCGACGACGACCTTTGAGGACTATACGGCGGTACAGGACCTGCTCGAACTGGGACAGGTGGGCGATATGCGCGCCTTTGGCGAGACGATGTTCAGCGGCGGGGCATCGTTGGCCAAGACCCAGCCACGCCGGATGCTCGAGGCGGACTTCAAGCGCTACAAGGAGCTGGGTGTCTCCTTCGGCATCGGTCAGTGCGAGGTCACCACGCTCAGCGATGTCGATGAGTACGCCCAGATCTACCTCGATGAACTTGAGAACCTGAGAAAAGCGTACTTGCTCGACTGGACGATGTTCCTCATCACCGATGTGGTGCGCGAATCGAGTATCCTCTTGATGACCTCCATGCCGATTGCCGAACGCAAGCTCTCCTACAAGAAGGAGGGCGAGGGGCGCTACCTCGCCCAGGGGGTGCTGTCTCGGAAAAAACAGCTGCTACCGGAGATCTTGCGGGTATTGGAGGAGTAGGTCCTACTTGATCTCGGCGATGGTATTCACCGACGGGATTGTCTTTAGATTCTTGAGGATCTTCTTGAAGTCCTCCTCCTTCTCCATCTCCATGGTGAAGGTGCCGGCGAGCTTGCCTTCCTCGTCGTCGTAGAGGCGGCCTTCGATCAGATGGCCCTTGAACTTGCGTAGCGCCCCCTCGATCTCTCCAAAGAGGTCGTAGGTGCGCTTACTGGTGATGGAGAAGCGTTTGGTCAGCTTGGGATGCTCATTCTCCCACTCCACCTCGATGGAGCGGTCGACGATCTCACTCATATTCTTCAGGTTCGGACAGTCGCGGCGGTGAACGATGATGCCCCGTCCCCTGCTGACGTAGCCGACGATGTCATCGCCGCGCACCGGAGAGCAGCACTGGGCGATGTTGATCATCATGTTCTTCTCATCGCCGACGCGGAACTTCATCCGCTTGGCATCCAGCACGTGGCGTACGATGTTCTCATCATCGAGCGGCGGCGCTGGGGGTACGCTCTCCTTGACCACCTCGGTGACCTTGCGCTTGGCGATGATCTCCTTGTCGATGAGGATGTTCTCATCGTACTTGTTCAACCATGCACGGATCTTGCGACGGGCGCTGTTGGTCTGCGCGTAGCGCAGCCACTGCAGGTGTGGTCGGGCATTGGGGCTGGTGAGGATCTCGATGACCTGGGTGTTTTTCAACGGGGCGTTGAGCGGGATGATCGACCCGTCGGCCTTCGCCCCGGTGGTATGGTTCCCGATCTCGGTGTGAATCTGGTAGGCGAAGTCCAACGCGGTGGCATTGGCAGGTAGCTCGACAATATGACCTTGGGGGGTGAAGACGTAGATGGTGTCCTTGAGTAGCTCCCCTTTGATATCGTCCATGTATGACTCGCTGGTCTCGATCTCGTTGGACCAGGTCTTCAGCTTGCTGATGATCCGGGAGAACTGTTCGCTGTCCATCTTCGACCACGAACCGCCCTCACTGCCGCTGGTGCTCTTGTACGTCCAGTGTGCCGCAACCCCGAACTCGGCGGTGAAGTGCATCTCCCTCGTCCTGATCTGGATCTCGAGCAGTTTGCCGTCCAGTGCCATGACGGTGGTGTGCAGACTCTGGTAGTTATTCGCCTTGGGCATGGCGATGTAGTCCTTGAAGCGCCCTTCGATGGGTGGCCAGAGGCGGTGGACCACCCCCAAGATCGTATAGCACTCGGTGACGGTATTACAGAGGATCCGAACCCCGAGGATATCAAAGATCTCGTCGATCTCCTTCTTCCGCTTCTTCATCTTCATGTAGATGGAGTAGGTGTGCTTTGCCCGACTGGTGACCAGGACCTCATTGAGGTCCGCCTCGGCGCAGGCGCGGTAGATCGACTTCTCGACGCGGGAGAGGTAGGCGCGTTGGGCGCTCTTCTTGGAGAGCAGATACTCCTGGATATAGTTGAAGGTGTCGGGTTTGAGCACCTTCAAGCTCAGGTCCTCCAGTTCGTCCTTGAGCCAGGAGATGCCCAGCCGATCGGCAAGCGGGGCGAAGATGTCCAGCGTCCCGCTGGCAATCTCCCGGGCCCGATCGTTGTTGAGGTGCTGGAGCGTCCTCATGTTGTGCAGCTTGTCTGCCAGCTTGATGATGATGACGCGGATATCCTTGCTCATGGCAAAGAACATCTTGCGGATCGTCTCTGCCTCAGCAACACTCTTGCTCATCGTCTTGAGGTTGGCAATCTTCGTCTCCCCCTCGACCATGTCGGCCACCGGAGTGCCAAAGCGCTCGGAAAGCTCCTCATAGGTTGTCTCGGTGTCCTCGAGGGTGTCATGGAGCAGGCCGGCGCTGACGGTGTCGCTGTCCATCTTCAGCTGGATGAGGATCTCGGCCACAGCGAGGGGGTGGATGATGTACGGCTCGCCACTGGCGCGCCGCTGGTCCTTGTGCTTCTCTGCGGCAAAGCTGGCCGCGGCCAGGAACTTCTCCTGGTCGGCCGATGAGTATTGGTTTGCCTTTTGGATGAAGCGTTCGATCAGCTGATCACTCATGCAAGGTCCCCCATACAACCCGTTCGTTCCCACTGAGGTCCCGAACCACTGTTACTCCCGTAAATGAGGCACTGCGCATCAGGTGCGCCACCTCTTCTGCTTGCCGCCGGTCGCACTCCAAGAACAGGGCGCCGCCCTCCTTCAAATGCGTTGTGCTCTGCGCAACCAGGACCCTGATCAACGCAAGGCCATCGGCGCTCTTCCCATCGAGGGCCATCCTCGGTTCCCACCCCACCTCCCGGCTCACCTCCTCGATCCAGGCCGGGGTCAGGTATGGAGGGTTGCTGACGATGATACCATACTTGTCTCGGCTGTTGTAGAGCAGGTCATCCTCCACCACCTCCAGCCGGTGGCCGAGGATGGTGCGGGCATTGTGGTCTGCCACAGAGAGGGCATCACGGCTCTTGTCACTGAGCACCACCTCGACGCCCAGCTCGGCGGCCAGCGTGATCCCCACCGCTCCACTGCCGGTACAGAGGTCGATGATCGGCAGGATTTCATCAAGAGGCCTCTCCGTTGCATATGCGAGCACCGCTTCGACCAGCGTCTCGGTATCGGCACGAGGGATGAGGACCCGCCGGTCAACGACAAAGGTCCGCCCCCAGAACTCCTTGAAGCCACGGATATAGGCCATCGGCTGGTGTTCGAGGCGCTTTGATCGAAGGTGGGCGAGGGTCTCAAGCTCCGCTGCAGTGAGAGGTCGTTGGTAATAGATGAGCTGGGAGGCGTGGTCGAGGCCGGTGACCATCTCCAGCAGGAGGCGGGCATCGAGGGAGGGCGAGGAGGCCACGCCTGCCTCAAGGAACAAGGCAACAGTCTCTCTCTTCCAGCTATCGATGGTCATGATCTCATCCCTCTGCAAGGGCTGCCTCCCCGGCAGCGATCTTCAGAGCCTCGATGACCTCGTCCAATGCCCCGATCATGACCTGCTCAAGCTTGTAGAGCGTCAAGTTGATACGATGGTCGGTGAGCCGGTTTTGGGGGAAGTTGTAGGTGCGGATGCGTTCGCTCCGATCTCCTGAGCCCACCATGTTCTTCCTCGCCTCGGCCCGTTCACTGCGCTTCTTCTCCACCTCGAGGTCGTAGAGGCGGCTGCGCAATACCCGCAGTGCCTTGGCCCGGTTCTTGATCTGGCTCTTTTCGTCCTGGCAGATGACCACCAGGCCGGTGGGAAGGTGGGTCAACCTCACCGCGCTGTCGGTGGTATTGACGCTCTGACCCCCCGGTCCGCTGGAGCGCATCACGTCGACCTTGAGGTCTTCACTGCGGATCTCGATGTCCGTCTCCTCAGCCTCGGGCAGGACAGCAACCGTGACAGCGCTGGTATGGATGCGCCCCCCGCTCTCCGTCTGTGGTACACGTTGGACACGGTGGACCCCACTCTCCCAGCGCAGCGAGCCAAAGACATCGCGACCGCTGATGGAGAAGATCAACTCCTTGTAGCCACCGATCCCCGTCTCGTTGGAGGAGAGAATCTCGATCTTCCACCCCTTTTCGTCGGCGTAGTGGGAGTACATGCGAAAGAGGTCGGCGGCAAAGAGGGCTGCCTCTTCACCCCCGGTCCCTGCGCGAATTTCCATGATGATGTCCTTGCCGGCCAACGGATCGGGGGGTATGAGCAGGATCTTCACCGCATTGGTCGTGCGCTCCTTCTCCTCTTCGAGCGATGCAAGCTCCTCCTCGGTTAGGGCGATCATCTCGCTGTCGCTCTCCTCCTTGAGCAGGAGTTTGGCATCGGAGATCTCTCTCTCCAAAGTGGCGAGGTGGCTGAGTCCCTCCACCACCGGTGCGAGGTGGCTACGCTCCTTGCCGAGCTTCTTGAAGAGGGTCATGTCGCTCATCGTCTCCGGTCGGCTGAGTTTTTCATCTATATCGTTGAGCTGTCTCGTAAAATCAGGCAGTTTTTCCAGCATGGGGTGCTCCTGTTCAAAGTATACAAAAGCGATGCGTGTTTGCATAGCAGAGGTGGTTTGTACATACGGATAGGGTACTCCTCATGACGGCATTGAGCAGTGCAGGGGTGAGGAACCGCCCTGCAGTGCGGCAAGAGAGGTGTATCGGGCTGGCTACCGCCGGTCGGGGGAGAAGCGCACCACCATGTGGACGATGGCTGGTTGGTTGCTGTCGTTGTAGATGGCGTGGTCGGTATCGCAGTGGTACATCAAGAAGTCACCGCGCTTGAGTTCGGCGGTATTGTCCCCGACGGTGACCTTCACCGTTCCCTTGACGATGGTCAGGTACTCTTGGGTGCCCGGAAAGTGAGGCTCACTGACCAGTGCAGCGTGGGGTTCGAAGGTCAAGAGGTACATCTCCAGCTCCTCAACCATCGACAACGGGCTGAGCACGCGGATGGTGATGCCGTCCTGCTTCTTCTCCAGCTTGGCGGCATCTTCTGCAGCGGGGTTGAGGGAGAAGATCCGCTTCGGCTCGTCATCGGCCTCAAGAAGGTCGTTGAGCTCGACATTCAAACCCCGTGCGATCTTCCAGACGGTTGCCACCGTGGGATTGACCTTGTCACTCTCGATCTGGCTGAGCATCGCCTTGGAGACGCCTGAGCGCTCACTCAGTACGTTGAGGGTGAGTTTGCGGGCGCTACGGATACGTTGGATATTCTTGCCGATCATGGGAGGGGTATGCACGGGATAGCTCCTTCTGTAAGTTTGACATAGTAAACTGCGTTCAGTATACTGAACTCATCGATAATTGTACGGGTACGCCCCCCAACTTGTCAAGAAACGGGGGCCGGAGGGCAAGATGCAACGGATTTTGATCATTGGTTCGTTGGGCCAGTTGGGAAGCGAGATCGCCCTGGAATGCCGGCGTCGCTATGGCGCTGACAACGTCGTGCTCACCGATATCCGCGACGATGTCAATACCCCGTTGATCGAAGGCGGTCCCTTCTATCTGGTGGATGCCCGCGATGGGGAGGCGATCGACAGGATTGTGCGCGAGCATAAGATCGACACAATCTACCACCTCGCGGCGTTGCTCTCGGCGCGGGCCGAACGCGATCCGCTGGGGGCGTGGAACATCAATATCAACGGCTTGATCGCAACCTTGGAGGTAGCCCGCCAGCACGGCTGTGCCGTCTTCACCCCCTCTTCAATCGGTGCGTTCGGCCCCACTACCCCCAAACAATTCACCCCGCAGGACACCATCCAGCGTCCCACCTCGATCTATGGGGTCACCAAGGTCAGCGGGGAGTTGCTCTGTGACTACTACCACCACCGCTGGGATGTCGATACCCGGGGGATCCGCTTCCCCGGGGTGATCAGCAACCTGACCCCGCCCGGGGGAGGGACGACTGACTACGCGGTGGAGATCTACTACGAGGCGGTACGCAGTGGGCACTACACCTGCTTTCTTCGCGGTGATACCTACCTCGACATGATCTACATGCCCGATGCCGTCGACGCAGCGATTGCCATCATGGAGGCGGACCCCGCCAAGCTGCGCCACCGTAACGCCTTCAACATCGCGGCGATGAGCTTCTGTCCTGAGGAGCAAGCCGCCTATATTCGCACCCACATCCCCGCTTTCACCATCAGCTACGCGATCGACCCGGTACGCCAAGCGATCGCCGACTCATGGCCGGATTGTATGGAGGATTATGCGGCGAGGGTGGAGTGGGGCTTCACGCCACGCTACGACCTCGCCTCGATGACCGCTGATATGCTTGAGGCGATCACTGCCCGGGAGGGAGTATGAACGAACGAGTCAGAGCCGAGCTCACTGAATTCTTGGAGGGCCTGAAACACGAGGGCCTCTTCAAGGAGGAACGAGTCATCGAGAGCGCCCAAGGGCGTCAAATCACCGTCTCCGGTCGGCCGGTATTGAACTTCTGTGCCAACAACTACCTCGGCCTCTCTGGCGACCGCCGGATTGTTGAGGCCGCCCAACGGGCGATGGACCGGTGGGGCTTCGGTCTCTCCTCGGTGCGCTTCATCTGTGGGACACAAGCGGTGCACAAGGAGTTGGAAGCGGCGATCTCCTCATTCTTGCGAACAGAGGATACCATCCTCTTCTCCTCCTGCTATGACGCCAATGCTGCACTCTTTGAACCGCTGCTTGGTGAAGAGGATACCATCATCAGCGATGAGCTCAACCACGCCTCGATCATCGATGGGATACGCCTCTCCAAAGCGCGGCGACTGCGCTACCGCCACAGCGACATGGGAGCCCTTGAGGCATGCCTTGCAGAGAGTGGGGAGAGCCGCCGTCGCCTCATCGCCACCGACGGAGTCTTCTCGATGGACGGAGATGTGGCGAAGCTGAAAGAGATTTGTGCGCTGGCAGAGCGCTACGATGCGCTGGTCGCCGTCGATGACTCCCATGCCACCGGCTATCTGGGAGAGACCGGTCGTGGCAGCGTCGAGCTTTGTGGAGTCGAGGGGAGGGTTGATTTGATCACCACCACCTTCGGCAAGGCGTGTGGGGGGGCAAGCGGCGGGTGTATCAGCGGCCGTCGGCTCTTGGTCGACCTCTACCGCCAGCGCGCCCGCCCCTACCTCTTCTCCAACACCCTTGCCCCGGCGATCTGTGGCGGGACACTCGAGGTGCTGAGGATCCTTGAGGCTGATGACCAGTTGAGGAAGCGAACGATGGAGAACGCCAATCTCTTCCGATCACTGATGATCAGTGCAGGCTTTGACATCATCGCTGCAGAGACAGCAATCGTCGCAGTGATGGTCTATGATGAGGCAAAGGCAGTTGAATTGGCCACCAGACTCTTGGATGAGGGCATTTATGTAATCGGCTTCTCCTACCCAGTAGTTGCCAAAGGCAAGGCGCGCATCCGAGTCCAGCTCTCCGCTTCCCATACGCAGGAGGACATCGTACGCGCCGTCGAGGCTTTCAAGACCGTGGGGAGGGCGATGGGCCTTCTCAGCTGAAGATCCGCTTCTCAAGCTCCTCGCCGTAGCTCTTCAACTCGGCGAGGATTTTTTTCTCGCTCGCCTCAGTCTCCACACTCTGCAGTCGTTCGGCAATCTTGCGGGTATAGAAGGCGAGGTTCATCTTTGTCGTCCCCGGCGGGTTGAGCAACCGATTGGCGCAAAAGCTCTTCCAGCGGGCCATCTGTTCACCGTCCAACGCCTCGGGCCAGTTGCGCCCCACGTGGCGGAAGAGCAGGTCGGCGACCCGTCGATCCTCGAAGGGGAGGTTCAACGAGAGCTTCTCCTTGGGGTCGGCTCCCCGTACGATCTCGAAGCGTCGCTGGTCCGCATCGCCGAAGAAGCCATCGTAGAGCATGAAGTCCACGTCATCGACCCCCTCATAGCTCTCGTCGATCGAGCGGGCTTTGAGCAAGAGCTCGGGGTGCTTGACCAGCTCCTTGTGGCGCAGCAGCGCTCCCTTCTTGTCGATGTCAAGCTTGACGGCCAGCTCGTCGGTGAGTACTGAGAGTGGGGAGATGAACGGGCACTTGTTGATCGAGAGGATCACCACCCCATCGACTTTGAGCAATTCGTTCGCCTCGGCGGTAAGGAGGGGGGTGATGTCCTTGGAGAGATCAAAACAGATGATGGCATTGGCATTGCCCTTGAGGTGGGTGATGGGGGTGACCAGGCGTGAACAGCCCTGGTTCTTGGTGAAGATCGGGGTGGTGTAGAGTACCGGCTGGCCGAAGGGTGCTTTGGCGATTTGCTTGACCCGCACTTTGGTGCGCAGCGCGAAGGCGTAGTCGTAGAGCCTGGGTTGCTTCTCCTTGATGAGGCGGGCGATGGCAATCGTTGCCCTGACATCGACGAGTGCGTCATGGGCCCCCTCTTGGTCGATGTTGTTCGCCTCGGTCAGCGCAGTGAGGCGGAACGTAGGGTTGCCGGTCTCCTCTTTTGCCGGGGGCCAGATGATGCCCTGTGGGCGCAGGTCGTAGGCTGCCCGTACCAGGTCGATGATGTCCCAGCGGCTGTTGCCGCCCTCCCACTCGCGGCGATACGGGTCGTAAAAGTTGCGATAGAGTGCATTGCGGATGAACTCATCGTCGAATCGGATGTTGTTGAAGCCGGCAACGGTGGTCTTCGGCTTGCTGAATTCTCCGTTGATTCGTTTGATGGCTTCAGCCTCGCACATCCCGCTCTTGTTCACCATCTGCGGAGTGATGTTCGTGATGGTGCAGGAGAGGGGATCGGGCAGATAGTCGTCGCTGAGGCGTACGTAGAATACAACCGGCTCACCGATGGGTCTGAGCTCCAGGTCGGTTCGCTGTCCGGCGAATTGGCTGATGCGGTCGTAGCGGCTGTCGAGGCCGAAGGTCTCGATGTCATACCAGAAGATGGTGGGTTGGTTCGACTGTTTGCTCATGGTCCGAGTGTAGCACATTCTGTGCAGGCTGTCTGTTTTGACAATACAAGAGTTGTCCTCTTCTGCTCTCTACCGTATGATGGGCACATGAAAGCGACAGTAGTCATCCTCTTGCTCACGCTGGTCATCGCCCCGATCGGGGCAGCAGTCCCCACAGCAAACGACGTGACGGTGGCCGTTGCGGCTATCACCGATGCCACGATCAGCGCGGTAGCCGCCTTCTTGAACACCCCGCCACTGAAGTTGCCTGGTATCGAGACCTACCAAGAAGCCGGTAAAACACTGCCCCATCTGTTGCGCTTCACCGATAGTGACACCGCCTCCTATGCACCGGTCTTCCGGCAGACCCAGCCGGCACAGCGCAACTTCTTCTCCTCGTTGCTCAGCGCTGCCCGTGGCCCACTCAACGAGCCGACATTGCAGCTGCTCACCCTCCACGCCTGGCAGGAGGGTCATGCACGGCTTACCGGCACTGCCTCCACCGAGTGGGGTGTGGGGGTAACCTTGACCAACTTGATGGCCAAGGTAATCAGTGGCATCCCGATCGATCCAATCACGGTCAAGGCTGATGTCAAGGTCTCCGGCCGACGTGTTTCGACAGATGTTCATATCGTCGGAGTTTTTGTGATAGAATCCACGGCGGAGGGTTTTGTCGAGATTCGGCCGCTCTCCATGGAAATCAATGGGGATGCGGTGGCGACACCCGGGGAGGAGAGATGAACGAGACGATAGAGCGAACCGGCCAGTTCCTTGCCAGGCACAAGATCAGTGCTGAGGCCATCGAGATGGAGCCTCTGATGGAGCGCTTTTCAGCCGAGATGGAGCGAGGGCTTGCCGGTGATGAGCAGAGCTCGCTGAAGATGATCCCTACCTACACCCCGGTCGTCGACTCACTGGAGGTAGGTAAGCCGGTCATCGTGCTCGATGCCGGAGGTACGAACCTTAGGAGCTGTATCGTCGAGTTCGACGAAGAGGGAAAAGCCCAGATCTCCGATTTTCGCAAGACCACGATGCCTGGCTTCAAGCGCGAAGTTTCAGGCGCCGAATTTTTCAGCGTTCTCGCCGATGAGACGGAGCGCCTGATCGACCGCAGCGACCGCATCGGCTTCTGCTTCTCCTACGCCGCCGAGATCCTCGCCAACCACGACGGGGTGCCGCTGATCTTCTCCAAGGAGATCAAGGCACCTGAGGTCATTGGAAAGCCGGTGGGGGCGAACCTCCTCAGGGAGCTCGCCCGGCGCGGCCACGACGTCTCTTCCAAGAGGGTGGCCGTACTCAACGACACGGTGGCGACGTTGCTTGCCGGGGTGAGCGCCAAGAGCGAGGTGCCCTACAGTGGATACGTTGGCTTCATTCTCGGTACGGGCACCAACACCGCGTACGTCGAGGACCACGAGAAGATTACCAAGCTCTCCCTCAAACCGGGGCGTCAGATTATCAACGTGGAGAGCGGAAACTTCGACTTCTGCCCGGGTGAGGTCGACCGAGCCTTCTTCGATTCGACCGAACACCCCCACGCCTACCACTTGGAGAAGATGATCAGCGGTGCCTATCTCGGTCCGCTTGCCGCAATGATCATCGGCCGCGCGATCGAAGAGGGGGTCTTGAGCAATCGCTTTGCCCAGCGTTTCTCGGCAATCGGCCCCCTCTCGACGACTGTGATGAGCAACTACCTCGAGATGCCCTTCAACGAGGAGTATGCACTCGTCTCGTGCGTCAAGGAGAGCGAGGATGATGCCCAGGCACTGTGGATGATCGTCAATGCGATCATCGACCGGGCTGCAAAACTCACCGCAGCGAACCTTGCAGCCACCATCCTCAAACGAGGAGCAGGGACCGACCCCCGCCGGCCGGTGCTCATCAATGCCGACGGCACGACCTTCTACAAGACCGAATACCTCAAGCTGTACACTGAGTTCCACCTCAAGGAACACTTGCAGGATCGCCACCGCCGCTACTACCGCTTCACCCAGATCGCCGACTCTCCGACGATCGGGGCAGCCATCGCTGCACTGGGGGTCTAGCACCATGGCCGATTGCGTGAGCGCAGAGCTGCGCAGGCGCATCATGGCCTCCATCAAGGCCAAGGACACCAAGGCCGAGCTCTTGGTCCGTCGCTACCTTCACCGCCGGGGGTTTCGCTATCGTACCAATGATCGACGCCTTGCCGGCAGCCCCGACCTTGTGCTCCCCAAGTACCGCTGTGTCATTTTCATCCATGGATGCTTCTGGCACGCCCACCAGGGGTGTGCCAAGTTCACCCTTCCAAAGACCAACCAAGCCTTCTGGAAGGAGAAACTTACCAAAAATATGGAACGTGACCGACGCACCACCGCCTTGCTGTTGCAACAAGGTTGGCGGGTAATCGTCGTGTGGGAGTGCGAACTGGCTACCAAGCGCCTCGCCGAGGAGACGCTCAGCGGCTTGGTCAGTGAGATCTACAACAGCTAGCCGGTTGCAGCGCGCTCGATGAGCGAGCGATGCCACGCCAAGAGGTAGTCGTATGTCGTCTCATCGGTGCCACAAAGGTCCACCATCAGGCGGAAGACCGGTTCGGTCTTGCTACCGCGCATCCAGAGAAATGCCTGTTCAGCCCCATCTATATCACAGAGGGCGACCTTGTAGCCGCCGGTGTATGGAGGGGTACGGTACTCCTCTCCGATGCCAAGCCTGCACTCCAGGCCCTCGCTCTGATAGACGCGATACGAGACAAAGCCCATCTGGGTGAGCACTTCTGCCCGCTCCTCCCACTCCCGGCAGAAGAGCGCCTCATAGCGCCTCTTCAGCTCACCATGGTCGATGGCGATCTGCATCAGCGCCGATGGGGAGAAGGCGCCGGTGGTGATGAAGGGCGGCAGACTCTCGATGATCTGGGCCAGCGTATACACTGTGGGTCGCTCGAGAGCCGAGCGGGTGAACCAGAGGTTTGCAATCTCCTCTCTGCGTAGCAACTGTACCAAGCTGACCAGCGTGTTCAACGGATCGCGAACCCGGGCGGGGTGGGTGATGTTGCCGCCGTTGGACCCTTCACCGAGGATGGGGACAGCCCAACCCTCGGCTCGCTTCCGCTCAGCAAGGCCCACGACGTTGGCTTCACCGACCTCGCTACGGAAGACCTCGGCCTCGAAGATGCGCGCAATGGCCTCCACGCGCATCGAGGTGGGGCCATTGACGACGGTGGCAAGCGATCCGTCGGGATCCTTGAGCCGGCTCTGGGCAAATTCGCTGAGCACGGCCAGCGCGTAGACGCTCTGGGCATCGAGGATCTTCGCTGTCCGGCTCGCCTCGTCTATGTAGACGATGTTGCCGCGGTCACCGTCATTGTCCACGCTGTAGCCCAAGATGTAGGAGGGGTCGTCCCGGTGACGCTCTTCAAGCAGGCTTCGACAGAGATTGAGGTTCTCTCCCTCGGGGACGATGGGGTGGACCACATCCCCCGGGCGGTTGTGGTAGAGGGCCACACCAACGCCCAGTGATGATAAAAACCTCTCATCGACCGAAGCGCCGCGGGCGCTGCCGTTGAGCTCTCCTACGATGCCCAAAGGTCGTGCGGTCAGTCCACTCTGCAACGCACTTTTGAAGGCAGCCACCTCCGCTTCCTCACTGCTCTTTGCTGCGGTGACGAGGGCGAAGCGGCTGTAGTAATCGAGGCTCCATGCCCGGTCGGCATCGACACGCTTGAGTGTCGAGCGGTAGAGATCCAGGTCCAATCGGGCGTTGAGCTGCTGTACCATACGGATGCTCGCCTCTCCATCATCGAGCAGCGAGGCGTAGATGGCCATGAGCTTTTGGGCTCCCGTTGTATCGTATACCCCACCCTCGCCTCCCATCTTGAAGCCGTTGTGACCGATGGGGTTGTGGCTTGCCGAGATGTAGAAGAAGCCGTCGCACCCCTCTTGGGTGGAAGCAGCCATGATCTGCGGCGCACTGGTGATGAAGAGGTAGCGAACCGAGCAGCCGAGCGCAAGGAGGGTGCGTACCACCACCTCTGCCATGACCCTGCCGGTGGGACGGGCGTCGAGGCCGACGAGCACCGAAGCATCCTCTGTATCCAGGTGGCGGGCGAATGCAACGGCGGCCAGGGCAGTGAGGATCAGGTCACAGTCAGCGACCTGGTCGCTTCGATCCTCCTCATCACCGCTGATGGCGAAGACCTTGCGCCACCCCGATGAGGAGATGATTATCATCTCATAGGCGCTCTTCAACGCATCGGTGGAAGGGGGGGGGAAGGAGAGCGGGTCGTGCTCATCATCGGCGATGAACAGGTTGTGCAGCGCATCGGTATAGGTCATGCAAGCCTCCGGTTGGCAGAGTATAGCACATATTGCACAGCGGAAAAATCTAGAGTAGTGTGAACCCATGATCCCTGTATGCGCTGCAATCCATGACCTGAGCTGCTATGCCAAGAGCTCGCTGACCGTCGTCCTGCCGACGCTCGAGGTGCTCGGGGTGGAGGCGTGCCCGCTGCCCACCGCGTTGCTCTCCAGCCAGACCGATGGGTTTGAATCGTACTACTTCCGTCAGACGACCGATGACATGGCCAACATCCTTGAATCCTGGAGGGAGCTGGGCCTGCGCTTCGATGCCGTCTACTCGGGCTTCCTCGGTTCGGATGAACAAGCCGACTTGGTCGCCGCGTTCATTGAGTCCCAGCGGCAGCGGGGCGAAGCGTTGGTATTGGTCGACCCGGTCCTCGGTGATGACCAGAGCCTCTATGGGCCGATGGACCGCTCCCATGTAGAGGCGATGAAGGCGCTCATCCGGCAGGCGGACATCATCACCCCCAACACAACCGAGGCTGCCCTGTTGCTCGACCGCCCATTTGAAACGGTCTTTTCCGTCGAGCAAATCACCTCCTGGGCGGCTGAACTCTTCGATCAAAGCGGATCGAAGGTGGTCATCACGAGCGTTCCGTTCGGACAGACCACCGCGGTGGTCGCCTACGACGGCAGTGAGCAGCTGTTGCTCCCCTATGAGCCGATCCACGTCTCCTATCCAGGGTGCGGCGACCTCTTCAGCTCGATTCTCCTCGGTCTTTTGCTTGGAAAGGAACACTTCCAAAGTGCGGTGGAAGGAGCGGTCACCTACACATCACTGGCCATCGGGCGCAGCGTGAAGGCGGGGTACCCGATGCGCCACGGAGTTTCCCCGACGCTGATCCTCAGGGACCTGGCTCAACGCCAACGCATTACATCCAATTTGATATAACCCCTTACAAATGACGATAATATATTATAATGCAAATAATTGTATTTTTGTGAAGTACCAATTCTTGCGCACTCGGATGTCGCTGTCTCCCCAGAGAGTCCAGCAGACGAGCAAATAAGTATGGAGTACTTATTAATGCGTTTGGCTTGCACTCACGCGTTGCTGGAGGAGCCGAGGGAGAAGTCTCCGACCAGTTTGTAGACCGATCCATCCCTCCTCAACTCAACCTTCCGTCCGGGCAGGTAGCGGGGGATGATCTTCTTGAGGTACTCGCGGCTCGCCTCCTCGATTACCCTGCGATCCTCCTCCTTGACGGGACAGAGCGTACGAATCTCAATGCTCACCACGTAGCCACGTCCATGTTCGCTGCCATACCCGGCGGTGAATTGGGTGCCGGTGGAGAAGAGGCCATCGTAGGCGACGCTGGCCGCCTGTCCGCGAGGGGGGCGGTTGGGGTGCAGGGGATAGAGTCCTTCAAAGCGTTCCTCGAGGTAGTGGTCAAGGTCGTCAGCCAGGTCTCTCAGCTTCTGCTCCAATTTGATCTGTTTGGGGTGGGAGCTCATGGCCTCACCTCGGTCTCTGAAAGCTGGTAGCGGCGAAGCAAGGAATCAAGTGAGGAGAGGGCGGAGAGTTCGCGCTGTGGCGGCGGGGGGATGGTGACCCCTTGGGCAGGGCGCTGTGCATCGACCGGGCCCAGGTTCAGTTGATCGAAGTTCGTTCGCCCAGCCAACATCGTGGCATACGCTTCGATGCGCTGCTTGTGTTCATTGAAGATCTGCCGTGCCTCCTTGGCCATGGCGTTGAGGGCATTGGCGCCGGTCTCGTCGAGCTTGTACTCCTCGGCCAATGGGGTGTGGATACGGGTATAGGTGAGCTCGGGGATGGAGGCGGCGACCTGGTCGACGTTCTGCATCTGGGCCGAAGCATAGATCTTCTGGATCGGGGCCCCTTTGGCTGGATCGATCCATCCGATGACGCCGGTACCCGCCCCACTGACCTTGAAGGAGAAGTCACTGCTTGCAGTAGAGAGGGAGAGGATGTGGTAGCTCTCCGCGTGCGGGTAGAGGCGCTTGGCTTCAATGTACGCATAGAGGGAGGGGTTGTTGGCAACCACCCCGCCGTCGATGAGGGTCACCATGCGTTTGAGGGTTCGATCATGCAGGTAGGCGGGCTTGAAGAACGTTGGGGCGGCGCTGCTGGCCCGGGCAGCCTCCCAAAAGAGAAAGTCATGGCTATCAGAGGAGCTCATCGAAAATGGACGCCCCTCCTCGGCATCATAGGCCATGATGAGGGTGGGGACCACCGCCTCACTGAGTGCGATATCGCCGAACGTGGTTCGAAGGAAGTTCTCAAGCGGTTCCTCGTCGTACTTGTCCACGAAGATCTGGCTGATGATCCTGCCCTGGCTCTTTGGAAAGATTGTCCGTCCGTGGTCACGGTAGAGGCGCTCCAAGGAGGCTGTGTCGACCCCCCAAGGAAGGGTGCCGATGAGGGTCGCTTCGACTCTGGCCTTGCGAATCCGTTGCCAGAAGGTCGGTTGTGTTGACTCATAGACGGGGAATGGCCCATTCTCTTCGATCTTCAGGCGGGTACGTTCAATGGGAGCGGAGAGGGCGAGGGCCAAGAGTGCCCCGGTGGATGTACCGGCGATGAGGTCGAAGTGGGAGTAGAAGGGTCGTTCGTCGCCCATTGCCGATAAGAGCTCACTGATCTGGTGGATCAACACCGCAGGCACGATGCCGCGCATGCCACCTCCGTCAAGGGCAAGGATGTAACGAGGCTGGGTTGATGCTCGGGCAGCGACGGGGTGTTCGTCCATATCTATAAGAGTGGTGAATTGTATTGGGAGGGTCAAGCGCGCGAGTTTCAGTTTCTCTGAGATCCAGGGATGATGGTCTCTATACTACCTAATACGGTATATAAGAAGGAGAGATGGTTCGATTCGTAGGAGAGGCGGAACCAAGTGCTTGCGCAATCATGAAATAAAACATCTCTATACGAATCACTCGTTCCTTGCTACCATGGATTGGTATGCAAGATGATTCGAAGATACCGAGAGCGGTGAAAGTACTGAGGGCTGCTCCCCTGGTGCTCGTTGTTGCGTTGGCAACGACCGTGGTACTGCGTAGCGGGCCTACCGCCATACGCTCCTACATCGAGTCCTATCGGGAAAATGCCGCATTGACTGCACTCGTCATCCTGGCCCTCTTCCTCTTCAAGTCTGTCTCGTTCGGCCTGCCATATACCGTGCTCTACCTTGCGGTGGGGCACCTCTTCACCCTTCCCATCGCCTTGGCACTCAATATCATCGGTATTGCAGTGAATATGCAGATTCCTTACTTCTTGGGACGCTACGGGAATGTTGCCTTCATCGAGCGCCTGCTCCATCGAGCACGGTTCGTGCGGGACTTCTCCCAACGTGATGACAACCACCCGCTGATCTTCTCATTCTTGGTGAAGTTCATCGGAGTGGTACCCCACGAGATCACCAACCTCTTGCTCGGCAGCCTCGATATCCCCTATGGCAGGTACCTGGTCGGTGGTATCCTCGGCCTTTTGCCTGGCATGGTAACCACCACTGTTGCCGGGGCAAGCATGGCAGACCCCACATCGATCCAGTTCATACTGGCGGTCCTTGCCTTCGCTCTGGTCATGGCCCTCTCCTATTACCTCTCACGTCGGACGCGGAAGAAGTGATGGTGATTCTCTTCTTCGCTACTCTGGAACATCACCCTGCGATTTTGTACAATCCTTTGGTATGCACGCCAATCTGATGAACGCCTACCGTCGTTGTACCCTCTGTCCACAGATGTGCAGGGTCGACCGATTGCATGGTGAGCGTGGCATCTGCCGAGAGCGTGCAACCGTGCGCGTCGCGTGGTCGGGCCTTCATCGTGGCGAAGAGCCACCGGTAAGCGGGGAGAAGGGAAGCGGGATGATCTTCTTCAGTGGATGTCCGCTCCACTGCCAGTACTGTCAGAATCGTCAGATCAGCGGGGATGCCCAAGGCCAAGAGATGGTGGAAGGGGTCGAGGTGACCGTCACCGAGCTTGCTACGATGATGGTGGGCCTTCAGCACATGGGTGCGCACACCATCAATCTGGTCACTGGCACCCACTTCATTCCCTCGATTGTAGCGGCAATCACCATGGCTCGCTGCGATGGTCTCTCACTGGATATTGTCTGGAACAGTTCAGGATTTGAACGCGTCGAGGCACTGCATCTCATCGATCCGTTCATCGACCTCTATTTGATCGACCTCAAGACCTTGGATCGCTCGGTCAGCAAGCGATTTTGTGCAACCGAGCAGTACGCGCAAAACATCGAGGCGGTGATGAAGTTCATCAACGAGCGAACCGCTGCGACTGCTCTGGACGGTGAGGGGCACCTGAGGGGCGCCTTGGTGCGCCACCTGCTCTTCTCCGGGGAAGTGGAGGCGACCATTGAGGTGCTCACCTTCTACGCCCGGCACCTCAAGTCATCGACGTGGCTTTCGTTGATGGTCCAATTCGAACCACCAGTTGATAGGGGAGAATTTGCACCCGTCAGCGAAGGGGAGTACCAGCTGTTGTTGGATACGCTCGATGAACTGGGTATCGAAGAGGGGTTTGTCCAGGAGCTGGAAGAGAGTGAGAGCTGGATTCCTGACTTCAAGCGGGAGAACCCCTTCCCTGCGGGGTTTGCAGAGCCGTTGGAGTTCTTCTTGTCCCTCAGACGCTCTTCGAGCCGATGAGGGTTCCCACGTACTTCCTGCCGTTGAGGATATCCATCAAGTTGGGGATGTTACGCCCATCGGCGCAGATGACCTGCATCCTGAGTCGCTCGGCCCGTTGGCTTGCCACCGGATCGAAGGGGGTGTTCTTGCCTGGGGTCCACGTCTCTCCGACCATCTGGCGGAACTCGGCCCAGGTGATGGCGTCCAGTGGTTTTGCGTCGGGGTCTTTCTTGGGATCGCCGGTATAGACCTTGGCGATGTTGCTGAGGTTGACCACCAGTTTTCCACCAAAGCGTTCGGCGAGCAACACCGCATCGGTGTCGGTGGAGAACCCCGGCTTCCAGCCGGCTGCGACGAGGACTTGGCCTTTGAAGCTGATGTGTCCGGTCGGGTTGATCACCAGATTATCCGGACAGAGATCGGCGAACATCGCCTTGATGAGTTGCCCGTTGATGTGGGTGGCACGGATGCCCAGCCAATCGAGCTCTTCGGCATCGACTTCAGGGCAGAGTGTCTGCAAAGCCTGCTGGTAGAGGCGCGCCGGAGCCCCGCCTCCGCAGACGAGAATCACTTTGCGGCTCTTGTTCTCAACCAGGTAGGAGCGTAGCGCGGTATTGAATTGCGATAAGAACGAAGTATCCACCTCATCCGGTACGATAATCGATCCACCAAGAGAAATGACTGCAAGATCGCCCATGCTGACCTCCACTTTGACTGTAACAGAAATTGTGGTACTTCTCAACGGAGGAACGTGAAATTTCTCCCGTTATTCCTCAACAGGAGCCACCTCCAGGATCTCGATAAGATCCTCCGGTTCGAGGCGGAACGGGGCTCCCATGCCCTCATAGAAGCCGTGGTCTCCAATGAAGTGGATATGGAGGTCCGTGTAGGTGATCGTACGCCCGATTCGCTTGTTGACCACCGTTGTATTGACCTTGCCGTACATCACGGGTCCGCCGAACGGGGAGGGCAGGAGGCCGCGCACTGTCTCGACTTTGACCTCAAAGTGCTCATCGAGGGTGATGAAGTTTCCCAATCCTTGCAGACCGAGTGTCTTGAAGTGCTCCATCTTCTCAGCGATGGCTTCGTGGGTTGTCCTCCTCTTGTGGACGGTGAGGGTATCGGCAGCAATGATGTCGACGAGCTTGCGCGGGTCATCGCCGAGAAACCCGTCGAGGGTGATGACGCCCTTTTGCATCTGGGCCTGGATTCGATCATACTCTGGTGTTTGTTTCATCTGCTGCCTCCTCCTAGAACTTGTCGTAGAATATGCAATCCTCACTGACCCCGAGGTCGGAGAGGACCTTGATGCATGCATCAATCATGCCGGGGCTGCCACAGAGGTACGCCTCGCTCAGCGATGCATCCTTGACGTTCCTGTGCACAACATCGGTGATGAGACCGATCTCTCCCTCCCAGTTGTCCTCTTCAAGCGGTTCGCTGAGCGCCGGAATGAAGGTGAAGTTGGGAATTGATGTCTCAAGGGCCTTCATTTCGTCGAGGAGGAAGAGGTCGCGCTTGGAACGGGCTCCGAAGAAGTACTGTGCCGGGCGCGGGTTTTGACTCTTCTCCATATCGAGGAGGATGCTCTTGATGGGAGCCATCCCCGAACCGCCGGCGATGAAGATGACGGGCGTATCGGTGTCGCGTAGGAAGAACTCACCGTACGGACCGTTGATCATTACCTCATCGCCCTCTTTGAGGTGCTCGTGCACATATGTCGTGCAGATACCTCCCGGGACGAGGCGGACCTCCAGCTCCACGTGCGACGCATCACCGGGAGGTGAGGCGACCGAGTAGGCGCGGTAGACCTCCTCGTCGAGGTCCTCGTACTCCGGGACGACGAACTGCACGTATTGGCCCGCCTTGATGGTGATCTGCTCCGGCTCGA
>Ga0265293_10005599_pt1 | contig 20831 bp, 20 predicted proteins | sample Munlanlewell138R_FD_192505 | JGI IMG/M metagenome (GOLD analysis project Ga0265293, IMG submission 192505) | Leachate microbial communities from a municipal landfill in Southern Ontario, Canada - Leachate well 138R | ecosystem: Engineered > Solid waste > Landfill > Unclassified | place: Canada... | reverse complement strand
AGTCCGACGACCTCGCTTTCCTCGGCCAGCTCGCGAAGGAGCCGCACGCCAACATCATCAAGCTGCCCAACATCAGCGCCTCGGTGCCGCAGCTCAAGGCCGCCATCCGCGAGCTGCAGGCGGCCGGTTACGCTCTGCCGGAATACCCGGACGAGCCCACCACGGACGCCGAGCGCGAGACCCTCGCCCGCTACGACCGCGTGAAGGGCAGCGCCGTGAACCCCGTGCTGCGCGAGGGCAACTCTGACCGGCGCGCACCGGCGTCGGTGAAGGCGTACGCCCGCAACCACCCGCACTCCATGGGCGCGTGGTCGGCCGACTCCAAGTCGCACGTGGCCACCATGACGAGCGGTGACCTACGCTCTAATGAGGTCGCCACCACCGTCAGCGCCGCGCAGGCGGGCGACGCGCGTATAGAGCACGTAGCGTCAGACGGCAGCGTGACCGTACTTAAGGCCAAGGTTCCCGTTCTGGCAGGCGAGATCGTGGACGCCACCGTCATGAGCCGCGCCGCCCTGCGCTCGTTCCTCGCCGAGCAGGTGGCGGACGCCAAGCGCCAGGGGGTGCTGTTCAGCGTGCACCTCAAGGCCACCATGATGAAGGTTTCGGACCCGATCTTCTTCGGTCACGTGGTGCAGGCGTACTTTTCCGACGTGTTCGAGAAGCACGCCGACGCCTTCGCGCGCCTGGGCGTGAACGCCAACGACGGCCTGGCCGCCCTGTACGCCAACCTCGAGCAGCTGCCCGAAGGCGAACGCGCCGCCATCGAAGCCGACCTGCAGGCCGCGCTTAACAACGGCCCGGCCATGGCCATGGTCGATTCCGATAAGGGCATCACCAACCTGCACGTACCCTCAGACGTGATAGTTGACGCCTCCATGCCCGCCGCCATCCGCAACTCCGGCAAGATGTGGGGCCCGGACGGCAAGGCGCACGACACCAAGTTCGTTATCCCCGACAGCTCGTACGCCGGCGTGTACCAGGCGGTCATCGACGACTGCAAGGCCAACGGCGCCTACGACCCGCGCACCATGGGCACCGTGCCCAACGTGGGCCTCATGGCGCAGAAGGCCGAGGAGTACGGCTCGCACGACAAGACGTTCGAGGTCGAGATGCCCGGCACCGTGCGCGTGGTGGCCGCCAACGGCGACACGCTGCTCGAGCGCCAGGTGGAGGGGGGCGACGTGTTCCGCTCCGCCACCGTGAAGGACGCGCCCGTGCGCGACTGGGTGAAGCTGGCCGTGAACCGCGCCCGCGCCACCGGCGTGCCGGCCGTGTTCTGGCTCGACCAGCAGCGCCCGCACGACGCGCAGGTCATCGCCAAGGTGGAGCAGTACCTGAAGGAGCACGACACCAGCGGGCTCGATATCCGCATCCTTGCGCCCGTGGAAGCCACTCGCTTCTCGGTTGAGCGCATGCGGCAGGGCCTCGACACCATCTCCGTTACAGGCAACGTGCTGCGCGATTACCTCACGGACCTCTTCCCCATCCTCGAGTTGGGCACCAGCGCCAAGATGCTCTCGATCGTGCCGCTCATGAACGGCGGCGGCCTGTTCGAAACGGGCGCCGGCGGCTCTGCACCGAAGCACGTGCAGCAGTTCGTGGCCGATAACTACCTGCGCTGGGATTCGCTGGGCGAGTTCCTCGCGCTGGCGGCGTCGCTGGAGCACCTGGCGGAGCAGGCCAACGAGCCGCGCGCCAAGGTCCTGGCCGACGCTCTGGACCGCGCCACCGCCCGTTTCCTAGAGAACGACAAGTCGCCCGCCCGCAAGCTCGGCCAGATCGATAACCGCGGCAGCCACTTCTACCTGGCGCAGTACTGGGCGCAGGAGCTGGCGCAGCAGACCGAAGACGCCGACCTGGCCGCCAAGTTCGCCGGCCTGGCGAAGTCGCTGACTGACGGCGAGGAGCAGATGGTGAGCGAGCTTCTGGCCGTACAGGGGCAGCCCGTTGACCTCGGTAGCTACTACCGGCCGGACGACGCTAAGGCTGCGGCGGCCATGCGGCCGAGTGAGGCGTTCAACGCGGCGGTGGCGGGGCTCTGAACCAAGGGTTCACCCGGTGCTCAATCAAAGCTGAGCACCGGAACTAGATCAGCGCCAAACGGCACGAAACAGCACAGGTCGGACCAGGTCTGGTCCGACCTGGTATTATTGCCGCGGAGGCACGGGTCGTGAGGATCATCAACATCTCAGACGCCAAAGCGTCGCTCTCGAAGCTAATAGAGCAAGTTCAGGCAGGTGACGAGGTCGTTATCGGTAAAGCGGGCAAGCCGGTGGCCAAACTAGTTCGTTTCGAACTTGACGCCACGCCGCGGAATCTTAGTCAGCGAGTCTGGCAGGGTCAAGTCTGGATAGCTGAAGATTTCGATGACCTTCCGGAAGAGTTCCTGAGCGCCTTCAGCGGCATGGATGCGGATGAACCTACTCCTTGATACTCATGTGCTGCTTTGGGTACTAACCGACGAGCGCTCCATCTCCAAGGCGGCTCGATCTGCAATCGAGCACCCCGGCAACCAAGTGTTCGTCAGTGCCGCCACCGCCTGGGAGATCGCCATAAAGCGCGGCTTAGGAAAGCTACGCGCCCCGCAGGATTACCTTGAGTCCTTGGAGCTCTATCGCTTCACTCCACTGGACATCTCGTCAGAGCACGCTCTAGCGGTCGAGCATCTACCTAAGCATCACAACGACCCGTTCGATAGGCTCCTAATAGCCCAGGCGCTGACCGAATCGTTGACCTTGGTCACGCGGGACGATCAATTCGGCGCCTATGAGGTAGGTATCATAAAGGCGTGAACCTGGCGTGCCCGACGCGCTTCGCAGCCGCTCGCCGAAGAACCCTTCAAGGCGTTCGCCTCAGCACGAACCCGTCCCTGAAGTTCTCCTCGGGGTCAGTGAAGCCGGGCTGCGCGTTGCCGGCGATAACCTGGTCGCCATCCGCAGCCAAGGCTATCCCTTCTGCAAGCAGAGTGGCGTCCGCCAGACCGTACTGCCAGAACCCGCTTACCTCGCCAGTGGCGCCGTTCAGGTCCGCCACGAACAGGTCGCGTACCCCGGTGCGGGTCGCGCCGGGAAGTTCACCTTGCGTGACGCCGACTACCTTAACAGCCCCAAGCGAATCCACTACAAGCGAGTACGGGCTGTCTGCCACTTCTGTTCCGAACTGGCGCGCCCAAACGAGCCCTCCGTCAGGCGCGTACTTCATCACGAAGGCGTCCACGTCGCCAGCGTATTGACCGGACACCAGTTCACCCATCGTGTAACCGGCCACGAGCACGCTGCCGTCGGCATCGACAGCCACCGCCCTCATGCTGTTGTGTTGACCGCTGCCCATCTGCCTGAACCACAATGGTTCGCCGTCCGCGGCCAGTTTGGCCAGGAAGGCGTCGTACTGGCTCGTGAGCGTTTGGTCCGGGAAAGCGCCGCTGGTGGCTCCGACCACGTAGATGCTGCCGTCGTCAGCGAGAGCCATAGCGTCCGGCAAGGTCGAGGAGTCTGCGCTTGCTCCGAACTGACGCACCCACTGCAGGCTTCCCGCCTCATCGAACATGGCAACGTACGCGTCGGAAGCACCCGAGCTGGTGTTCCCGGAGAACACTCCGTCCGTGCCCCCGGCAATGAACACGTTGCCCGCCGCGTCCACCACCACGGCCGAGGCCGAATCCGCGACCGCCGTCCCGTACTGCGTGGTCCACAGCACTTCGCCATCAGCTGCGTACTTCCTGACGAACGCGTCGTAACTGCCGACACGGGTTGACCCCAACGTGCCCAGTGTGGTGCCAACAACGTAGATGGCGTCGGCCGCATCCGTGGTCACCCCGTTCGCGGAGTCGCTCTGGGCGGTGCCGAACTGGTCCGCCCATACCTCCGCACCATCGGGGCCGACCTTGACCACGAAACCGTCCTGGCCGCCCAGGTTCTCGTGGCCCTGGAGGGCTCCGGCTGTCAGTCCCACCACGACGGCGCTGTCGCCCGTATCGAGCGCTAGCCCGGCCAGAAGATCGCTAGCGGGCGAACCGAACCCGTACAGCCAGGTTGGCGCGCCCGCGGCCACCTGCACGGTGGCTTGCGCGCGCTTGCTAGTGTCGGCGTTGCTCGTGGCGGTGACCGTGTACGTGCCGCTTGAGTCAGGGGCGGTATAGGTGACCGTGGACCCGCTCTCCGCGAGCGTGCCGCCACTGGCACTCCAGGTCACGGAAGTGTCGCTCGTACCGGTCACGGTAGCCGTTATCTCGCTGGTTTGGCCGGGTGCTAACTGCAGCGTGGTGGGGGTCACGGTGACGCTCACCGTCTGCCCCGGCGGGTTCGGGCCGCCACCGCCACACGCCGCGAGCAACGGTCCGGTGAGGAGAAGTAGCAGTAGACCTGGTGAGATGAACCTGAACCGACTCGTTTGGTGGCGCGGCATCATGGCTCCCATCCGCGTATGCAACTGCCGTTACATGCGCTTGCGTGCCTTCACCTCGAATGGTCTCAGGTGGGTACTAAAACAGGATTAATTCGCGGGCTCAAAACCGTCTGCGTATGCATCCCGGCGCGAGCTTCTACGCGATTAACTCCAATTTAGTGCCCAAGTGACAACGATCTACCTAACACCAAAACGCGGCAGCCCCGTCATGCGGGCTGCCGCTAAGGGAGATCGCAATGAGACCGACACCGCGCTGGCCCCGACCTCGCCTAACGCCCATGTCGCTTTGGGCCCTGCTAATGGGGTTTCTCCTGGCTGCTTGCGGCGGCACTTCTGGGCCGCCTGGTGGCGGCGGCGGGGGTGGGGGTGGAGGCGGTGAGGCGGAGCTTGTGGTTCGTGACCTGCAGGTTACGCCGAGCACCACGACGGCCAATAGCGAGGTCACGGTTAGCTTCACCATCGCTAACGAGGGTCAGGACGCTACACCCAGCTTCCTGACGGGCATCTCCCTCCTACCGAACGGAGCGGAGAAGCCGAACCGCTTCAGGATTGCCGATGTCGAGGTCACCGTACCGGTGATTCAAGCCGGCGCAAGCCTGCCCTTCTCCGCGAAGCTGCCGGTACCCGCCGCGGTTCCGCCTGGCAGCCACATGATCTGGGTGATAGCCGACCAGAAAGAAACGCTAGACATGAAGGCTGGCGTTGAGAATTGGGCATCGACCGCGTTGCTGGTAACAGCTGCAGGGTACGTTGCGCCTATGTGGTCCAGGCAGTTCGGTACCAGCACGGACGATAGAGGCTCGGCCCTAGTGGCGGCAAGCGACGGTAGCGTTGTCGTCGTCGGCACCACGGGCGGCACCCTGCCCGGTAGCGCCACGCCCGGAACCGAGAGCAGGGGCGTGTTCGTGACCAAGTATGGTGCGGACGGCACGAACCTGTGGGTCGATCAGTTCGGCGTGGACGCCGCAGACAGCCCCGTTTCGGTGAACGGCGTTGCCCTAGACAGCCTGAACAACGTCATCGTGGTCGGAAGCACGAACGGCCCTCTGCCTGACAACGTTCTCCTGGGCGGCTCGGACGCCTACATCGCCAAATTCTCGCCAGATGGTGCCTTGCTGTGGTTGAGCCACTTCGGCTCGGCCGGTGACGATTCGGCCAAGGCAGTGGCGGTCGATGATAGCGACAACATCCTCATAGTGGGCAGCACGACCGGTGCGTTGCCGGGCGGCACCCCCGCGGGCAACTACGACGCATACGTTGCGAAGTTCTCCTCTGATGGCTCCAACACGTGGGTCACGCAGTTCGGCTCGTACGCCTCGGACGACGCCGACGGCCTAGTTATCGCTGATGACGGCAGCGTGTTCGTTTACGGAACCGCTGGTGGGCCGTTGCCAGGCAACGTGCACGGTGGCGGAACGTTGAGCGACGCCTACGTGGGCAAGTTCGACGGTGACGGCGGCCTCGAGTGGCTAACCCAACTGGGCACAGCCGAGCGCGACCAGATAACGGCCATTGCCTTGGCGGCCGACGGCGGCGTAGCGCTGGGTGGTTTCACCAGTGGCGCCATGCCTGGGGCTGGCAGCAACGCCGGATCGAGCGACGCGTTCGTGGGCATGCTTGCGGCTAACGGAGATACTGAATGGGTTCATCAGTTCGGCACAGCCGATGACGACCAGCTGAACCACCTCGTCATGGATAGCGACGGTGCCGGGATCGTCGTTGTTGGCAGCACGGCAGACAACGCGTTCGTAGGCAAGTTCAGTGCCGCCGGTTCTGAAGTTTGGATGGAAGAGCTAGCAAGCACGGTAATGGCGTCAGCACACTGGGTGCATGTCGCTTCAAGCCGCAGCGTGGTCGCCATGGGCCGGAACAGCGGGCAGATGGATGGCGCCTCGGTGGGTAACCCGCTAGACATGTTCATCAGCGAGTTCACCGCTGCAGGCGAGTGGCAAAGAACCCGCCAGTACGGGTCCGGCGGTTTCGAGAGGCCCCTGGGCTTCGCGGTTAACGAAGGTGGCACCATCTACATTTCTGGCGAAACGAACGGCACGCTCATCGACGCGGGCACCCCGAACGCGGGCGAGTACGACGCGTTCGTCGTGCAGTTCGGGCCCTAACGCCTGTGACCGGAGTTGTGCGCAGCGCATAACCATGCGGCGGCAGGCAACCGGAGCGGCCAGTACTAGGGGAGCCGCTCCGGTTGCCAGCATTGCTGGGTGTCAGAAATCGCCGAAAACGCCCGCCCAATAGTGCGGCTGCACCTCACGTAACGGTTTGGAGAGCCAATGGGTGGGGTCGCCCGGGTTTGGGACCGCCACTTGCACGTCGCCACCCCAGTAAGCCAACCGCTCCTGGCAGATGCCGCACGGCGTGAGGATGACGAACGGAGCATCGGTCCTATCACGCGAAACGCAGACTGTGGCAGCTACCGAGAGGTTCAGCTTATGCGCCTCAGCTATTGCACCAGCTTCGCAACACAACGACGCAGCCGCGTTTGGGGAATCCACGTACACACTCGTCAGGATCCGCCCATCGGAGGCGTACATCGCGGCTGCGCCCGCCCAACCATCACCGTCAGGATCGCCGGCGTAGCGGCGCTCGGCCAGGTTGATGGCCGCGTTCACGAGTGCTTGGTCGACTTCCATGCTCTTCGAGGATACGCGAACGGTAGTAATCAGGAACCTGAGCCGGAGACGCCCCCGCATACGAACGCCAATGACCTCGCACCTTTGTGCCTATTGTTGCTCCGCATTCGCGTCCTGCTGCCATGGCCCGCCCGCCAGCCCGGCCGCCACGAAGGCCACCACGACATAGTTCTGCGAAACGCCCTCTAACGCCGCCCTACGAGCTAGTTGAGCATGCATGCTGCGAGGCAACCGGACCCGGAACTCACCGCTAGGAAGTTCGGTCTCTGGCAGCCGACTAGGGGTAGGCAGGGGCCAACCTTCCTCCTCGTAAGTTTCTATCGCCAGCTCCAACGCGGTACGGAACTCCCTCATGGCCTCCGCTTGCGAGTCACCGAAGGCTGAAACGCCCGGGAAGTCCGGGCAGATCGCCACGAAGCAACCGTCTGCTTCGCTATAGAACACTTGTACGCTGTAGCGGTCCAACGTTGCGTTAGCCATCTGGTCCAGCCTCCATACCGCGCGTCGGAACGGTACCACATGTGGAACCATAAGTGCACGTTAGGGTTTCGCAGTCACCGCCGGATCTGCAAGCGCTCGTTGCGGCCCTCCACCGCCATGGCCTCCTCCACCCCCGCCTCAGTCACTGCCGTATTGCGCACTTCAATGGTGCGCAGCGTGGGGATGGCCGCCAGCAACTTCAGGCCGGCGTCGGTGACAGCGGTGCCGTTCAGCATGACCAGCTCGAGCGGTAGGTCCGTCAGCGCCTGTAGCCCTGCGTCGGTCACTTCAGTGCCCGACAGCCACAGGGTGGTGAGCGACTCGTGCCCCGCGAAGGCGCTGAGGCCCGCATCGGTGATGGTGTTCGCGTCGAGGTACAGCGTGCGCAGGTTCGGCAGGCTCGCCAGCCGCGGCGTGGAGGCGTCGGTCAGGGCGTTATGCCATACGAAGACCCGTTGCAGCGACGGAATGCTGGCTAGGTGCTCGATGCTGGCGTCGTCCAGGCTCAGGTTCTGAGCGGCTATCTCTTCCAGGCGCGTCAGCCCAGCCAGGTGCGCGAACCCGCTGCCGCGAACGCGGGTTCCGTTCAGGCCCAGGCTCCGAAGGCCGCTGATGGCGCCAACGGCCTGCAGCCCCGCATCGGTGACGGAGGTCTGCACGAGGCTAAGCCGCTGCAGCGCCAGGTGGCCCGCCAGGTGCACCAGTCCCGTGTCGGTGACGGCGGTGCTGTCAAGCGTAAGCGTCTCCAGGCTGAGAATCGCTGCGACCGCGGGCATTGCTCCGTCGGTCAGTTCGCGGTTAAGCGCCAGGTCCAGCGAACGCAACCCGACCAGGCCGGATAGGGCCGCGACCTGGTCGTCCGTCAGGCCCGCGCCCCGGAAGCTGAGGTTCCACAGGCTTCTCACACTCGCCAGTTGCGCTAACCCGGCTGGGGTTACGTTCGGGGCGCTACCGATGGTCAGGTGACCGAGCCGCGGCATGGCCGCGAGGTGGAGCACGTCCTGATCGGTCAGCTGGGCGCCCACGTCGCTACTGATCCGTAGAGACTGAACGCTCTCGATGTTGTCGGCGTCTATCGCCGAGTTGTTGTGCATGATGCCTAGCTCAGCGAAGCGCGCAATAGCGGCGGCGGTGTCCTGTGCGAGGGCCTGAGGGGCGACTAGAAGGAGGGCTACTACGACGAGGGTTCTCACGGGGTTGGTTCCTCTCTACGCCGAACGGCACGACCGAAGTTCGCTCCGGCGACCGGGTGAGCAGTCGGAGCCGCTTACTGGTTGCCTCAAGCGGCTAAGCTCCACGCTATTTGCGAACCGTTTCAGAGTCGTTGCACGGGGCGAGCGTCGGATATCTCACTGCCCAGTCGCGGCGCCCTGCAGGGTCACTCAGGAGTGCGCCGAATCACAGGAGGTGCCGCGGCGGCATATTGGCGCCCATTAGGTCGGCAATGTGATCGATGAGGGCGTGGGCGATGCGCGATTCGCCGCGCCAGAGGAGCCGACGTGCTGTGTCGATGTCGACGAGCTTGCGGTGGCGCATCTCGTGAGCTGGCGCGAAGGGTTCAAGGTTGACGCGTGCAATGTAGCGAAGCTGGTAGTAGGGCTCGGCTTCGCCTGGGTCGGCGACGCGTTGGGCACCGAGGTATTGGTGTTCGGTGACGCGGGCGCAGGCCTCTTCCCATACCTCGCGGGTGAGGGTGTCTGCGTGTGTCTCGCCGGGTTCGGGATGGCCGCCGGGTAGCGTCCAGAACTCGCCGTCTTGTGATACCAGGAGTAGCTGGCCAACAGGGGTGAGGCAGAGTCCATAAACCTGCGTGACGCGCTCCGCGCCGGTGAGCGCTAGGTCAGGATGCCAAGTGAGCAGCACCTCGCGGCCGTTGTGGTCGTGGCACTCGGTGGCAGTGGCTTGGTCTTCCTCGATGGGTAAAAGGATAGCGGTTCTGACTCTCGGCTGCTATCTGAAAAACCGCGTCTGCGTCGAGTTTCCGGGCTTACCAGCGGTACGGCCTCATTCCCTTCGCCGATGACGCGCGCCGCCTTTACCTGCCAATGGCGACGGTAAAGACCCTTCTGAGTAAGTCACTTTGCAGGCAAGCAACGACCGGCCCGAAGGCCAGGCGGTTTGCAGAATTGCACCCTGAACCAATATGTGCAGCACGGGCGGGGGTCATGACCCCCGCCCAATCGTTCACTTTGACGTATTACCTCAGAAGGCCGCGACTAAGCGCCCCGTCACCTTGCCATCGCGCAACTTGTCGATACCTTCCGGGATCTCGTCGAACGTGATGGCCGTGATGGTGGGCTTCAGGTCGCCCGAGGCCATGAGCTCGTAAACGCCGGCGATGTCTTCCTTGGTGCCGCCGTTGGAGCCCTTGAGGTTGCACTGGTTGAGGATCAGCGAGCGCGTGTTGATGAGCGACTCCAGCTTGCCCATGCCGACCAGCACGACGGTGCCGTCGCGGCGGATGATGTCGACCGCTTGCGCGGTGGTGGTGCCGAAACCGGCGAAGTCAACGATGACGTCGAACTTCACGTCCGGGAAGTCGGTGAGCGACTTGGCAACGCCAGCTACGCCGGCCTCCTTGGCCAAATGCCAGACCGACTCGTTGAGCTCGGCCACGTACACCTCTGCGCCCTTCAGCACGGCCACGCGGGTACCGATCTGACCAAGGCCGCCGAAGCCGATGATGCCGACCTTGTCGCCCTTCTTCACGCCGCCCTGCGAGACAACAGCGGCGTAGGAGGTCATGCCAGCGTCGGTGGCCGCCGCGCCAGCGAGGAAGTCGACGCCGTCGGGAATGGGCACCAGCGCCTGCGCGTCGATGACCATCTTGGGCGCGAAGCCGCCGTCGAAGTTGTAGCCCGGCGCGCCCGCCGGCGTGGTGGGGCACACGGCCACGCGGTCGCCGACCTTGAAACCGGTCACGCCCTCGCCCAGTTCGCTGATGACCCCGGCGTTCTCGTGGCCGATGGTTATCGGCGTCTTCGCTATGAGGGCCATCCAGCCCGGGTCGTCTAGCACGCCCACGTCGGAGTGGCACAGGCCCGCGGCCTTGATGTCAAGGACGACCTGGCCGGGGCCAGCCGTAGGCTCCGGGACGTCGTTAAGGGCCAACGGTTGGTTGGTGCCGGTGAACTGCCATGCTTTCATAGGGGCTCCTTCGTGAACCTATTTGGCGTCAGTGTAGGAAGTCGAACGCGGCGGACGCAGCGGGCAGTTGTCCCGGTCGGGTGAGGAACCCTGTTTCACTATGTGGTGAATCGCCATCTGGTGGAACGGTGTAGCCGAACGCCGTTACGGTTCACATGTCGCGGCCAGGCTGCGCGATCTGAACCAGGCGACTTTTCGCTTAGGGCACAATTCGAGCGTCGAGTTGCCTGGCAAGCGCCTCAATCTCCTCACGCATGGCCAGCTTTTCCAACCAACTGGCGGGAATCCCCGAAGCACCATAGTACGCTCCCGCAATCTGGCCGTACACGGCACCGGTAGTGTCGGCGTCGTCTCCTAGGTTCACGGCCATCAGCGCGCCCTCCTCGAACGAGCTGCTGTGGGCGAACGCCCACAAGGCCGCCTCCAACGACTGCACCACGTAACCACTGCCTTTGATGGCGGGCGGCTGTTTCACGTGAAACGAGCCGGCGGCCACCTCGGCCACCTCCTCCGCCAGCGGCGCGGAGTCCCAGGAACCCGGACTCGGCGTATAGAACGGAGCGAGCAGTTCCGCCTTGCTGGCGCCGTTGATTGCGCCCCCCATGACGCCCGCCATGTAGCGGCACGCATCGACGCAGGTGAGGGCGCCGTGGGTGGTGCGCGAACTCTCGCCAGCCAGACGGATGGCCTCGGCGGGGTCGTGGGCGTACGCCATGGGTACGGGCGCGAGCCGCATGATGCTGCCGTTGCCGGCCGTGCCGGGGTCGGTCGAGCCAGCGAACGGGTCGCCGCTGTTGACAAAGCGCTGCAGGGCGGCGCGGGTGGTCACCCCGATGTCGAAGCACTCGCCCGTCACGCTGAAGTGGCCCTCCTTCCACCACCTCACGTAACGCTGCATCTGATCCTCGGCGTCGAAACCCTGCCGTTCCACCAGGCTCTCGGCCAGGCAGAGCGCCATGCTCGTGTCGTCGGTCCACTCGCCTGGCTTCAGTCCGAACGGGCCGCCGCCGACCATGTCGGTGAGCGGCTCGAACGTACCTGGGCTTCTGAACTCCAGCGTGGTGCCCAGGGCGTCGCCGACCGCCAAACCGAGGAGGGCACCCCGCTTGCGGTTCGTGACCAGGCGCCGGGCGCCCTGTCGTACGTACTCGTGCTGACTGTCGTTCTCCACGGCGCGCGGTTGCGCTTCCCGCACCAGGCGCACGGCCTCGTCGGCCGCGCGGCCGAAGGCGCACAGCACCAGCGCCGCCACGGTTCCCGAGCGGCCCTGCCCACCGCGGCAGTGCACCGCCACGCGCTCGCCCGCCTGCAGCGACTCCTTCACGGTTTGCACCAGTGCGTTCAGCTGATCGGTTTGGTCAACGGCGGGCACCGAGCCATCGACGATCGGCAGGTGGTGCACTCGCATGCCGCTCCCAGCTGCGTCCTCGAGCAGGCCGGGCACGCCTAGATCGACGTACTCGAACGCTTCCATGAGCGACACCAGCACGTGCGCGCCGTGGTGCTCACGCAAGCGCCGCAGGTCGGTCGCCAGGTCGCGCTCCCAGCGGGCGCCCGTGACCATGCCGTCGCCCCTCTTACCGGGCGCGAACGTGAGGCCCAACCTGCCGGCGCCGCCATGCGCAGCGGCGTCGACCCAGAAGACCTCTATCGGATGGGTATCAGACGTTCTTACCGCCATCGGTGCGCTTCCCCCTTCTCGCTTACCCACCAGTATCCTTCATCCGTTTGCCACAACCGCAATGAGCCAGCCGGCCGCCATCGGCGTTGATGCCCGCAGCGATGCCATACTGCCCAGCATGACCCCAGCCGCTAGAGGCCAGCACCAGCACGTAACGCTGATAACCGGTGGCAGCCGCGGCATCGGAGCGGCTATCGCCAGGAGGTTGGCCGCCGAGGGCCACCACCTGATCATCTCGTACCTGAGCAACGCTGCCGCCGCCGAGCGGGTTGCGACAGAAGCGCGCGCCGCTGGCAGCAGCGCCCTATGCGTGCAGGCCGACATGGCCAACGAAGCCGATATACGTGCCCTGTTCGCCCAAGCTGAGGAGCGCTACGGGAAGATAACGGGGTTAGTCAACAACGCCGGCGTCACCGGCTTCCCAGGCAAGCTCGCTGACCAGGACCCGGCCGCCATCCGCAAGGTGTTCGACGTCAACTGCACCGCCGTGATGCTGTGCTGCCAGCACGCGGCGCGGCAGATGGCCACGTCGCTGGGTGGAGCGGGCGGCTGCATCGTCAACATCACTTCGGGCGCGGCCACCATCGGATCGCCCGGCGAGTACGTGCACTACGCGGCCTCCAAGGCCGCCATCGACGCGGCCACCGTTGGTCTCTCCAAAGAGCTTGGGCCGGACGGCATCCGCGTCAACGCCGTGGCGCCCGGCGCCATCCTCACAGAGCTGCACGCTGCCGGTGGTCAGCCCGACAAAGCCGAGCGAGTTGGCCGCGCCACGCCGCTGGGCCGGCCCGGCGAGCCCGAGGAGATAGCCAACGCTGTGGCGTGGCTCATGTCAGACGAAGCGTCGTACGTAACGGGCGCGATACTGCGAGTGGCCGGCGGGCGCTAGCGGGCCGGGCCAAAGCGCACGCTGCCCAAAGCCTCTCAGCGCTAAGTCGAACTGCCGGTCAGGACTACACTTCTTCGGTGTCGGTGAGGATATCCGTCATGCGGGCAACCCGGCCGCGCCACAGCTCCTCGTACTCGTTCAGCAGCCGTTGCGCCGCCTTGAGCCTCTCCACTTGCGTGACGACCAGCTTGCGCCGCCCAGCGCGCTCCTTCGCCACCAGCCCCGCCCGCTCCAGCACGGCCACATGCTTCTGAACCGCTGCGAAGCTCATGGGGTAACGCTCGGCCAGTTCGGCCACGCCCTCCTCGCCCGCCATGGCGCGCTGCAGGATGTCGCGCCTAGTGGCGTCGGCAAGGGCGGAGAAGATTCTGTCGGCGTCCGCTGAACTCAGCATCAGTACAACCTACGGGTTGTATCTTTAGCTTGTCAAGCAAGGCTTACGGCGCGTAGCCCGAACCATGACGCCGCCAGCATTATGCTCAACGAATGCCCAGCACGAGTAGCCCCTTGGTCGACGAAGCCCGACTTTGGCAACGCATCGAGTCGCTGGCGAGGTTCGGTGCCACCCCTGCCGGCGGCGTCACACGCCTGGCGCTAAGCGCGGAGGACCGCGCCGCCGCCAGCGAAGTAGGCCGGTGGCTGGAACCTCTAGGCTTCGCGCACCGCCTCGACTCAGCCGGGAACCACTTCTGGCGCTACTCCAACGGCTCGCAGGAAGCCGCCGTGCTGGTTGGCTCGCACCTCGATTCCGTGCCGAGCGGCGGCAGGTTCGACGGCGCGGCCGGAGTGGTGGCCGCCGCCGAAGTCGCGCAGGTGCTAGTGACCAGCGGCCGTGAGTTGCGGAGGCCCATCGAAGTGGTCAGCTTCGCCAACGAGGAAGGCGTGCGGTTCCCCGGCGGGCTGACGGGAAGCCAGGCCGTAGCGGGACGATTCACCAACGACGACCTGCTGGACGCGACCGACAGCGAGGGGCTGAGCCTGCGTGAGGCGCTAACGGCTTTCGGCGTGACCAACCCGAGCCTGCTGGCCGCGCGGCGCGCGCCGGAATCCGTTCACGCCTACTTCGAGTTGCACGTCGAGCAAGGAGGCGTGCTCGAGCAAGCGGGCGCGGCAGTGGGTTTGGTGTCGGGCATAACGGGTCTGCTTCAGGCACGCTTCGAGCTCACCGGCCGCGCGGGTCACGCCGGCGCCACACCCATGGAGGGCCGGCGCGACCCGATGGCAGGGGCAGCCCAAGTGGTACGGCGGGTAGAAGAACTAGCGCGGTCATCGGCGGGGCTAGTTAGGGGCACCGTGGGCTGGCTGCGGGCCAGTCCGGGCGCCGACAACGTGATCCCTGACCGAGTGACGTTCTCCGTGGACCTGCGGAGCGTAGATAGCGGAGCGTTGGCGGCCGCCGCGCAGGCCCTTTGGGACGCGGTAGAGGCCACCAGCAGCGAACGCGACCTGGCGTGGCGCGTGATCTCGCAGCAGCACACGCAGCCCGTGAAGCTGAGCGAAGCGCTGCTTACGGAGTTGCAAATTGTGGCTGTCGCCAGCGGCCAGGAGCACCTCACGTTGCCTAGTGGCGCTGGCCACGACGCCATGATCATGCAGAGCGCGTGGCCCACCGCCATGGTGTTCGTTAGAAGCCGAGACGGTCTAAGCCACTGCCCAGAAGAGTACTCCGCGCCTGCGGACTTAGCGGCAGGGGCACGACTGTTGCTCGCCGGAGTGGCGCGGGCGGTTGGGGTCGACCTCTGACCCCCTGTTACTTGGACCCGACGCAGTGATGAATGCCCACCCACCGTAGTCGCGAACGGCGGTAAGCTGGTCGCTCAGCGCCCCATTGGACGGAAACTGGACGGTACGCCAGAGTTACAACTCAGCGTACGCGGCCTTGTCGTCCCGTAACGTGGCCGGGACACACCGCACGCACTCACGAAAGCGACCTTACCTTGACAGATCATCAGCCGAACACCAGCGAAGCGGGGCCGCCTGCGGTTCTCGGCGCCCCGCTCGTTACTGCTCTGGCGGACCTCCTCCTTGTGGCCGACATCCCGCAAATCAGGCAGGTTCTGGGTCTACACCCAGCCGAGCACTTCGATCCCGCGCCCGGCTTCACCCTGCCTGGCGCCGTGCACGGGTTCCTGCTCACCATCTTCAGCACCTACAGGTTCGACCGCGAGACGTTCCGACTCGCGAACCCGTTCGAGGTCGTAGCCACGCCGGATGACGAGCAGCTCGAAAGCATCATCCGCGCCCTTACCTTCTACCAGCCGCCGTACTCTCCGGCGCATACTCCGCTAGGGGAGTTCCTGTTCCTGTTCCACGCCGCGTCAGAGATCTACACGAAGCCCGACGCTGTTCACTCCATCCTGCGCCTCCTAAGCGGCCGGCCGCGCAACCCGGTTAGCCACGCCGCGGTGCTCCAGTACCTGCTCGGCCGAAGCGATTCGCCTAGGTGGGCTGGCCTGAACGAGGACGTACGGCGCCTCGTTCTCGCGGCCTTACGCGTCGAGAAGCTTAGCTAGGGTCGCGGCGCGAAGAACGGGGTTGGTCGGTATGTTCTCCCTAGGCTCACCGGTCGCGCCGCGCGAACAGGAACCCCGCCGCCCACAGCATCGTCACCACGCCCAGCGCCACCGAGGCGAGCCCTATGAGCATGCCGCCGCTTGGCACGTGGTCGCTCACCAGCTTGCCGATCGGGCCGACCAGCACCGGGACCTCCAGCGCCTGCAGGAGACCGACCCTCAGCAGCTCGAGCGGGTTGAGCAGCAGCGCCGCCAGCAGGAAGCCGGTCAGAGGGTAATCGGCCAGCGCGACCGCTAGCCCCACCACCAACGGGGAGTACGCGAGCACCAGCACCGCCCACGCCGCCAAGCTGAGCGCCATGGCGCGCGTGGGTTCCAGGGTCAGGGCGCTAAGTAGCGCCACCAGCGCCGTCCAGAAGAGAACCGTGGCGACCACGGTCGTCACCAGCAGCGCTAGCTCCTTAAGCCCGAGGCCCAGCACCAACCCGGCCGCCGCGCCGCCAGCGACCAGCGGGACCAGCAGGCCGCCGGCTATGCCCAGCGTGGCGCCGCGGTAAGCGGCGGCGGGCGGTCGCGGCAGCGCCGCCCAGAACGCCCACGTCTCCCTGCGGGTCAGTAGCGGCGCGGCCACCACCACCGTTAGGGGCGGCAGGTAGAGCTGCAGCACCGCCACCAGGCTAACGAGTCCCACGGCGCTGCCGCGGCTGCGGAACGCCAGCGCGATGCCCACCAGCGCCGCGCCCGCGAGCAGCGTCCACGGGTTGCGGAGCACCTCCTTGAGGTGCACTCCGATCATGCCCGCTAGCCTAATAATCCGGCACCCACTGCCGCTCGGCGGCCTCTGCCAGCACCGCCTCCCAGGTCAAGGTCCGGGCGTCGGTTAAGCGGTTCGCGTCAGCGAACTCGGCGGCAGCCTCGGCGCTAACGAACGCAGCCAACCCACCGCCCATGGGTGTGCGGAGCCTGGGGTGGTGAAGGACCACCGCCTCCTCCGCCGGCAGGTAGCTGACCTCCTCGCGGGTGCTGGCTGCGCGGTCAGCCAGGTACGCCTCCGCCACGGTCGGCGGTGTCGGTCCGTGCCCCGCGAGGTGATCCGCCAGGCACTCGATGGCGTCGTAACTGTGCACCAAGCCGGTGGGCGTGACCACCTGCGCCGCGAAGCGCAGGTCGACCACCGTCATGCTGCAGTACGGGCACACGTCGACCCCGAACGCGGTGGGCCGCGGGGCGGCTCGTACCAGGTGCAGCGGCAGAGCCGCCACGGCCACCGCTTTCGCGCTCCACTTCAGGAACTGCCGTCGGTTCATGCTGGCGCCCTACCTAGTCGCTGTGCCGGTTGAGCAGGCCCAGCAGGCCGGCCTCCGGCAGCGGCGCCAGGTCAGCCAACGCCGCTGACGTGTGAACGTGGTGGCGCCCCAGGCTCTCATGCGCCAGGTAGACCTCCAGCACCGCGCGGTTCGGGAAGGCGCCTAAGTGCGCCGCCATCGAGACGCTGAGGTTCTCGGCCCACAGGAACACCGCGTTGCGCGAGAGCAGCAGGTCGTCGGCCGTGGCGGGCGGCGCCATGACGTCCGCGACGTAGAACGTGGCGGCGTGCCCGTCGACGATGTTCTTCGTGTACGCGTGGTTGAACATGCACGCCAGCGACTCGTAGTGCAGCGTGTGCTCGCCGTGCAGCTCATGACCCGGCGCCAGGCGGACCTGAGCGTACGTTCTCTCACGGAAACCCGGCGGGTTGGCGCCACCCTCGGGCGTCACCACGGTCATGCCGCAGAACGCGCACACTCCGTGCTCCCACGGGATAGGTACGGGCGGCAGGATGTCGGGCCCGATGTCGGGCAGCGCGCTGCTCGGCATGCTCATCATGCCGTGACCCATATCGTGACCCATGTCGTGGCCGGCGCCGCTCTGCCCCATGTTGCCGTGTTGCGCCGTCACCACACCGAGCGCCAGCGGCGCCGTCACGGACGCAACGGCCATCTGCTTCAGGAACTTCCGCCTGGTGTAAAGCTTGTCGTTACTCACGCTGATCTGTTCTCCCCTCGCGGCTACGCCGCGGTACCTGACCGCCAGCCCGCTGCAAGACGCAGGGGTGCTACGCGGTCGCCCTTAGGGAACTTCTCGGACTCAGGTAAGGGTGAGGGCTGGCGGATCGCGGCTACGCACCCGCTCTACAGCAGCGAGGCTCGGACTTCGCAGGGATAGGCACGGTTCGAGCCAGGCGACCACCGTGTCATCCTCCACGGGTAGCGCCGCCGGGGGCGGGGTGGCCGGGGCGTTCAATACCGTCGGAGTGCCCCGGTTCTGGAACGGCATGGGGCAGTCCTCGTGGTGCTCCATGTCCGGCCTGAACGCTAACGCCAACGAGGTGGACACCACTATGGCGGCGGCCATGCTCAACCGTGCCAGCAGTGTCAGGCGGGCCTTACTCATCGCGAGAACCCAGCACCTCTTGCAGGACTTCGCTGGCGCGCCTTTGCACGCGCCAGCCGGCTGGAAGCGGCCTCGAGTCGCTGCTGCCATCCAGCACCCGGTACTCGAACAGGTCGTGCACGTCCTGGCGCCCAGCCACCCGGCCGGACCGAAGCAACAGCGCCTCACTCGCGAACGCTTCGACCTCTTCGGGCCGGTGAGCGCTGACAACCAACGAACCGCCCGCCGCAGCATGATCGCGCGCCCAGGCAGCCAAGCGCTCCAGGCCGCCACCATCGAGCGCGGAGGCTGGCTCGTCGAGCAGCCACAGTGGCGGTTCGTCCATCAGTGCCGCAGCCAGCGCGAGGCGCTGCGTCATGCCGCCCGACAGGGCGCCGGCGCGGCGCAGCATGAAGCCGAGCATGCCCATGCGCTCAAGCGCGGACTCGGCGGCCTCCACCGAGGCGCCCTTGGCTTGCGCTGCGGCCAGCAGGATCTCGCGCACCTGCAAGTGAGCGGGGAACTGGATCTGCTGCGGCACGTAAGCGCGTAGAGGGGCCGCCTCCTTGGAGCGCGGCGCGTGGCCGAACAGGCGCACCCGCCCGGCGTGAGGCTTGAGCCGGCCGACCAAAAGGTGCAGCAGTGTCGACTTGCCAGCCCCGTTCGGGCCGATCAGCGCCAAGGCGCCGCTCTGCAGCTCTACGCTCACTTCGTGCAGCCGGTGCCCGTACCGCAGACCGCTCACGCTTACGGCGGCAGCCTCCGCGGGTACGCGCAGCCCTTTCACGCTTGCTCCGCCCGCGTGCGACCAAAGGCGGTGCCGAGTATGACCATGCTCACGATCAAACCGAGCGCCAGGGGAGCGCCGCTCGTCACCTCGCCTGCCTCGAGGCTGGGCGGGGCCATGGCAGCGGCCCGCCAGGGCCCCTCGACGGTCAGTAGCGGGGAGGCGTCCTGCAACGTGGCCAATCGCAGGGCGGGCACCGAAGCTTCGGCGGTCTGCCACAGGATGACGCCGGGGCTTAGAGCGAACAGCGACAGGTCGGGCTGACGCGAGGCCAGCATGTCGAAGCTCGAGCTAGGCAGGTGCGGGACGTCCGACACGCCGTCGCCGTCCAGATCGAGGCGGCTGGCCGACTCGAACTGGTTACCGTGAACACGCAGCGCGGCCTCCGGGTCGTCGACGGCTATGTCGCTGACGTTGCCGTGGAAGCGGTTGCCCTCCACCACCACCCCGCTAACCGGACCGGACCTGGTGCGCTGCACCAGCATGCCGAAACCGCTGCCGCTCACATCGTTGGCTTCCACGCGCACGTCGGGGGCGCTGACGACGAGCATGCTGACCGTATTGCCGTCGAACTGGTTACCAACCACCACTGCCTCTTCAAGCTCCTGCAACAGCAGCCCGAAAGCCAGTGGCCCCACGTGCCCCTCGAAGCGGTTGCCTCTGGCCAGTAAGCCGCGCCCGTACATGGCGGCCGAACCAACCTGGCCGCCCCTAACGGTGTTGCCCTCCAACAGCGTGTCGCGGCTGAACATGACGTGCAGAGCGTAGCGGCCGGCGCCCACGAACTCGCTACTGATAACGCTGGCAGAGTCGCTCTTCTCGATGTAGATGCCGTCAAGGAAGCCGTTCACGACCGTGTTCTCGAGCCCGAAGCCCGGCGAGTCGAACACCGTGACGGCGGGCGAACCTTGTGCGCCTAAGAACGACGCTCCCGTAACCTGCGCGGCCCATGAGCCTTCTGCTCGCACCGCGCTGCGGGCGTTGACGCTGCTAACCCCGTCGAGCACGCAGGCAACGCAACCAAGCAGCCAGAAGGCGGCGTCGGGCGTGTACAGGTCATCCACCGGACCCGAGCCCTCGACGTTCAAGCCCTCAACCCGGATACCCGGCGCCGCGAGCACCAGAGTGCTGCCCTCACCCTGACTGACGAGCGTGGCGCCCGCGCCGCGGATCACCACGTCGGCTTCGGATATCTCCCAGGGCCCCACGTAACGGCCCGGGGCGAGGTTCAGCACGTCGCCAGCCTGCAGAGGCGGCAGTGGGTCCCCGGGGCTCAGGTGCATGACCCTCGCGCCCTGCTCCGCGGTGTTCCCTTGTTGTGGTGCGGCAAGTGCTTCCGTCTGCGCGCGCGCTGTGAACGTAACCCCCGCGAGCACAAGGCCCGCGAAGAACATCGTTAAAACGGCCCCCCAGGCGCGGCTTCCCTTCACGTGACCTCAGGCTACCCAACCGCCTCTAGACGATTGTCCCGCGTTCTGGCTGGGCTACTGGACGGTCATGACCTGACAGCGATTGCTGAAGGTCAATACAATTGTAAGAGCACGAGGGTGTCGAGCTGTAACGTCAACTCTGGTAGCAGTATCAGTCGGCCTCGGCAGGGCATTCTGGGTAACTCAACGCGGTTCATCTACTCTGCAATCGACTCGGAAGTGACCTCGTCGGCAACGCTTCAGAGCTGCGCGACCGTAGCCCCAGAATCGGTCCGATTAAGGTTCCCGTTATAAGCCGCTGTCTACTGTTTGCCTGTGACTTCGGTGAGCCGACTGGCGAATCACATCGCTACCGCCACAATGGGCACTCGCTACTACCAGGAGTGGCGCCGGACGCTGCTGGCGTTCATACCTTTCGGCGCCCTGGCATTCTTCATCGG